>ERZ1106915.28-NODE-28-length-204974-cov-17.201011_pt1 | contig 204974 bp, 175 predicted proteins | sample MGYA00403653_ERZ1106915 | MGnify/ENA primary metagenome ERZ1106915 (study PRJEB35170, sample SAMEA104062404) | human gut metagenome | biome: human gut; feature: human-associated habitat; material: faeces | place: Denmark | collected 2012-06-06 ...
AAATTATTTTATAATTTTTCAAGGTTGTTTCACTGTTCAATTATCAAGGTTCTTGGAATCTTTTTTGATTCCGTTTGCTGTACGCTTTACCGCGTCAGCGAATACTATCTTATCAAATATGTTTGTACTTGTCAACACTTTTTTTCAATTTTTTTTAAAAAATTACAAAATGTTTTTTTAGCACAATATCTTGATATTTTTTGTCTAATGAGACACAAGAAAACCAATTCTTAAATGTTCTCTCAGACACAAAGACAATCCTGTAATAACAGGATTGTCTGAACGGAGAAGGAGGGATTTGAACCCTCGCGCCGCGCGAACGACCTACACCCTTAGCAGGGGCGCCTCTTCAGCCACTTGAGTACTTCTCCAGCTGAATATCAATGCAATATTCAATTCGCCGCACTTTTTCAGTGCAAGCAATATTTTATCAAAAATTATAATGTTTGTCAATGACTTCTTTTATATTTTTCAGGTGCTGTTTCATATAGGTTATTTCCGTTACAGTCAATTACAGTAATAACCGGTAAATTTTCTACATACAATTTACGGATTGCCTCTGTTCCCAAGTCATCGTAGGCAATTACTTCGCTTTTTTTGATGCACTTTGACAGAAGTGCTCCGGCACCTCCTACAGCAGCAAAATATACGGCTGTATTTTTTTTCATGGAATCAATAACCGCTTCACTTCTTTTTCCTTTTCCAATCATTCCGGTTAATCCTTCGTCAAGAAGAGTCGGCGCATATTTATCCATACGGCTGCTGGTTGTCGGACCGGCAGAACCAATCACCTGGCCTTCTCTATTTGGAGTAGGTCCTAAATAATAGACAATCTGGTCTTTCATTATAAAAGGAAGTTCCATTCCCTGCTCTTTTTGTTCCACCATTCGTTTATGGGCAGCATCACGCGCTGTATATACTGTCCCCGTTATATACACGTAATCTCCTGCATGAAGTTCTTTTACCTTCTCCTTTGTCAGTGGTGTCTCAATATATTTATCCATGAAAACCTTCTCCTTTTTATAACACTCTTGTAATGTGGCGATTTACATGACAGCAAATGTTTACGGCAACCGGAAGTCCGGCAATATGTGTCGGATAAGTTTCGACATTTAATCCGATTGCTGTAACACGGCCTCCTAATCCACCCGGACCAATTCCAAGATTATTGATGGCTTCTAAAACCTCAATTTCAAAATCTTTCACATATGGAATTTCTGAATGGCTTCCTAATTCACGTGTCAGGGCTTTCTTTGCCAAAAGAGCGCATTTTTCAAAAGTGCCGCCAATTCCTACACCAATTACCATAGGAGGACAGGCATTTGGACCGGCGTCTTTTACTGCCCGGATAACTGCCTGTTTGACACCTTCGATTCCATCTGCCGGTTTTAACATAAAGACACGACTCATATTCTCGCTGCCAAATCCTTTTGGAGCAACTGTAATTTCCAATCTGTCTCCCGGAACAATTTCATAATGAATAACACCCGGTGTATTATCCTTTGTATTTTCCCTGAGGATTGGGTCGGATACAACCGATTTACGCAGATACCCCTCTGCATAGCCCTGGCGGATTCCTTCATTCACTGCATCTTCCAGAAAATCTCCATCAATATGAACTTCCTGTCCAATGCGTAAAAATACAACGGTCATACCGGTATCCTGACAAATCGGAATCTGGCTTTCTTTCGCAATTTCCAAGTTTTTCTCCAACTGCTCCAAAATCTGTTTTCCGATTGTCGATTCTTCTTTCTCTTTTCCGGCTAACAAAGCATCTTTTACATCCGGTGATAAATCTACATTTACCTGCATGCACATTTCTTTTATGCACTTTGTTATTTCATCTGTATGAATCGTCCTCATTTTTATTCCTCACTCTCTGATGACTCTTCTTCTGTTTCGTCCTCATCCGCCTCTTCCTCATGCACTCTGGCAATGCTGGCGATACGGATATCTTTGGAACTGTCTAAATTCATCAATTTAACGCCGGAAGTAACTCGTCCAAGCTGTGAAATATCATCCACGCCAATTCGGATAATAATTCCTTCCGTTGTAATTAACATAATTTCCGTTCCCGGTTCAACTGCTTTACAGCCAATTACATTTCCGGTTTTTTCTGTAATTTTATAACATTTTACACCTTTACCGCCTCTAAACTGCGGAGCAAATTCATCAATACTTGTACGTTTACCCATACCAAACTCAGAAACCATTAAAAGGTTTGGTCCCTGTATATCCATCTGCATAGCAACTACTTCGTCGCCCTCATCAATCTTCATGCCTCGCACACCGATTGATGTACGGCCTGTTGTACGCACATCTTTTTCATTGAAACGGATACATTGTCCTCTCTTTGTTACAAGGAAAATGTCACGGTTGTTATCCGTTACTTTTACTTCAATCAATTCATTTCCATCGCGCAGAGTAATTGCCTGTAAACCGGTTTTACGGATATTTGCATACTCTAAAATCGGTGTTTTTTTGACTGTACCATCTTTTGTTGCCATGAAGAGATATTTATCCTCTTCAAATTCTTTGATGGAAATTACAGCCGAAATTTTTTCATCCGGAAGTAACTGCAAAAGATTAATAATTGCAGTACCTCTCGATGTCCGGCTCGCCTCCGGAATTTCATAGGCCTTCATACGGTACACTTTACCTAAATTAGTAAAGAACATCAGATAATGATGTGTTGTCGCCATAAACAGATTTTCAATATAATCTTCTTCTATGGTCTGCATTCCCTTGATACCTTTGCCGCCACGGTGCTGATTTTTGAAATTGTCAATTGTCATTCTCTTAATATAACCAAGGTGTGACATGGCAATTACCGTATTTTCAACCGGAATTAAATCTTCCATGGAAATATCGAATTCATCAAATCCAATTGAAGTTCTTCTCTCATCACCGTACTTATCACGAATCAAAAGAATCTCTTTTTTGATTACACCAAGTAACAGGTTTTTGTCTGCAAGAATAGCCTTATATTCAGCAATTTTTTTCTGAAGTTCGGCATACTCAGTCTCTAATTTTTCGCGCTCCAAACCGGTCAGTGCACGAAGACGCATATCAATAATTGCCTGCGCCTGCACATCATCCAGTCCAAATCTCTCAATTAAGCGTTCTTTCGCTAAAGCAGCACTTTCCGAACCACGGATAATTTTGATTACCTCATCAATGTTATCAAGCGCAATCAATAATCCTTTTAAAATATGGGCTCTTTCTTCTGCCTTGTTCAAATCATATTTTGTTCTTCTTGTTACGACTTCTTCCTGATGTTTCAAATAATACTGAAGCATCTGCAAAAGATTCATGACAACCGGCTCGTTATTTACAAGTGCTAACATATTGACACCAAAGGTATCCTGCATTTGTGTATGTTTATAAAGCTGATTCAAAATTACATTTGCATTCACATCTTTTCGTAACTCAACACAAATACGCATTCCCTCACGGCTCGATTCGTCGCGGAGTTCTGTAATTCCATCAATTCGTTTATCTTTATGAAGTTCTGCAATTTTCTCAATCAGTCTTGCTTTATTTACCATGTAAGGAAGTTCCGTTACGATAATCCGGTTCTTGCCATTTGCCATAGGCTCAATGTCAGTAACCGCACGCACGCGGATTTTTCCATGACCGGTACGGTACGCTTCTTCGATTCCACGGCGTCCGAGAATTGTGGCACCTGTTGGAAAATCCGGTCCTTTGATGATTTCCATAATTTCATCTAAATCGGTTTCTCTTCCTTCATCCACCTGATTATCAATGATTTTTACGACACCATTTATAACCTCCGTCAGATTGTGAGGAGGGATGTTTGTCGCCATACCTACTGCAATACCGGAGGTACCGTTTACTAATAAGTTTGGAAAACGGGATGGCAACACAACCGGCTCTTTTTCAGTCTCATCAAAGTTCGGCATGAAATCAACCGTATCTTTGTTGATATCGGAAAGCATTTCCATCGAAATTTTACTTAATCTTGCCTCGGTGTAACGCATGGCGGCAGCACCGTCACCATCGACGGAACCAAAGTTTCCGTGGCCGTCGACGAGCGGATAGCGAGTCGACCACTCCTGCGCCATATTAACCAAAGCACCGTAAATTGAGCTGTCACCATGTGGATGATATTTACCCATGGCATCACCGACGATACGGGCACACTTACGATGTGGCTTGTCCGGTCCGTTATTTAATTCAATCATTGCATACAAAATACGTCTTTGTACCGGTTTCAATCCGTCTCTGACATCCGGCAGTGCACGGGAAGCAATAACCGACATCGCATAATCGATATAGGAAGTTTCCATTGTTTCTTTCAAATCCACCGGTTTGATTGCATCAAAACTGTCTTTGTCGAAAATATTTTCGTCCATTTCATTACTCCTTCCTAAATATCGAGATTTCTAACATACTTCGCATTTTTCTCAATAAATTCTCTTCGTGGTTCTACTTTGTCTCCCATTAATACATTGAATGTTAAATCAATTTCTGAAGACTGTTCCTCATCCATTGTAACCTGAAGTAAAATACGTTTCTCCGGATCCATTGTTGTATCCCACAACTGTTCAGCATCCATCTCACCAAGACCTTTGTAACGCTGAATGCTGTTGTTTCCATCACGTCCAATTTCTTCAAGTGTTGCATTTAACTCTTCATCGCTGTATGCATAATAGGACTTTTTATTTTTGTCAATTTTATACAAAGGCGGCTGAGCCAGATATACATAACCCTGACGAATCAGCTCCGGCATAAAGCGATACAAAAATGTTAAAAGCAGCGTAGCAATATGTGCACCATCGACATCGGCATCGGTCATGATAATGATTTTATGATAACGCAGTTTGCTGATATCAAAATCTTCTGAAATTCCGGTACCAAATGCTGTAATCATTGCTTTAATTTCTGCATTCACTAAAATTTTATCAAGGCGTGCCTTTTCTACATTTAAGATTTTTCCACGAAGTGGAAGAATCGCTTGTGTTGCGCGGTCACGCGCCGTTTTTGCGCTACCACCGGCGGAATCTCCCTCTACGATGTAAATCTCGCAGTTTTCCGGATTTTTGTCACTACAATCTGCTAACTTACCCGGAAGACTGGTTCCCTCTAACGCCGTTTTACGGCGTGTTAAATCGCGCGCTTTGCGCGCCGCGTCGCGGGCACGCTGAGCAAGTAATGCTTTATCGCAAATCAATCTGGCAATTGTCGGGTTCTGCTCTAAGAAATATGTCAGCTGTTCACTCACAACATTATCAACAGCTCCCCTTGCCTCGGAGTTTCCTAACTTCTGCTTTGTCTGTCCCTCAAACTGAGGCTCCGGAATCTTAATACTGATAATCGCCGTCAAACCTTCGCGGATATCTTCACCACTTAAGTTTGGATCCGCATCTTTTAAAATCTTCTGGCTTCTCGCATAGTCATTAAACGTTTTTGTTAGCGCATTTTTAAATCCTGCCAGATGAGTACCACCTTCCGGCGTTGTGATATTATTTACAAAACTATAACATCCTTCATTGAAAGCTGAATTGTGCTGGAATGCTACTTCTACCACAACATCGCCCTTTTGTCCTTCACAGTAAATGATATCTTCATACAAAGGTTCTTTATTTTTGTTTAAGTACTGAACGTACTCTTTAATTCCGCCCTCATAATGATATGTTTCTGAATAAGGTTCTTCTTCTCTTAAATCTGTCAAAATAATTTTGATTCCCTTAGTCAAAAATGCCATTTCACGAAGTCTCTGCTTCAAAATGTTAAAACTGTATTCTGTTGTTTCCGTAAAAATTGTTTCATCCGGTAAGAACGTAACTTTTGTTCCTCTCTGATCTGTCGTACCGATTTCTTTTAACGGATACATTGTTTTTCCTTTTTCATATCGCTGGATGTATTTTTTTCCATCCTGATAAATTTCAACTTCCAGCCAGTCAGACAATGCATTTACAACCGATGCACCTACACCGTGAAGTCCACCTGATACTTTGTATCCTCCACCGCCGAATTTACCACCGGCATGCAGCACGGTAAATACAACTTCGACCGCCGGTTTTCCCGCTTTATGGTTAATTCCAACCGGGATTCCTCGTCCATTGTCAATAACTGTAATCGAATTATCTTTGTTAATAAATACCTGGACTTCGTCACAGTAACCGGCCAATGCCTCATCAATTGCATTATCGACAATCTCATATACCAAATGATGAAGACCTCTCTCCGACGTACTTCCGATGTACATACCCGGTCTTTTTCTTACTGCCTCAAGCCCTTCCAAAATCTGTATTTGGTCAGCTCCATATACTACTTCTTTTTCTTCACTCATGAAAAACCTCCATCTTCTCAATTGCCATTAATTTTTCCTTGAACAATTTCAAATGTCTGATTAATGTTTATTCCATTTTTTACAAACTCTTCTAATCCGGTACAAGTAATAATCGTCTGAATTCCTTTTATATTTTCCAATAAATAGTTTTGACGATTTCGGTCCAGTTCAGACAAAACATCATCCAATAAAAGAATTGGCTTTTCTCCGATTGTTTTTTCTACAATTTCGATTTCCGCCATCTTCAGCGACAAAGCCGAAGTTCTTTTTTGTCCCTGCGAACCATAAACCTTTACTTCCTGTCCGTTAATATAAAACTGCATGTCATCACGATGAGGTCCCACGGTAGTAGTACCAAGTAAAATATCTCTTTCACTCTCTATAAATAAGCGTGTGGCAAAATCATCTGCCTTGCAGTTTGGCTTATAAATTACTTCCATTTCTTCCAGACCACCTGTCAGGTTGAAATGTTTTTGTTTCATAATGGCTGCTACTTCTTCTACAAATTGTTCCCTGATTTGTATAATCCGGATCCCATTTTCTACCAGTTGTTTATCCCAGATTTCCAGCGTATCTTTTAATTCACTGTTTTTCTGAATCTGCTTAAGCAGCGCATTTCTCTGTTTTAATATTTTTTTATACTGTGTCAGATAATAAAGATATGCCTTATCTAACTGACACAATTCCATATCCATAAATCTTCGTCTCTGCTCCGGTCCATCCTTAATAATTCCTAAATCTTCCGGCGAAAAGAAGATAATGTGGGATAATCCCATCAACTCTTTACTGCTTCCAATCGGCAGCCCGTCAATCGCAATTCCCTTTGTCTTTCCCCGACGCATGTGAATTTCGATTTTATAAGTACACTGCTTCTTTTCTACATAATATCGAATATGAGCTTCGTCTTTTCCTTTCATAATCATGTCCGAATCTTTGCTTCCCTTGTGCGACTTTGTCGTGCCCCCAAGGTAAATGGCTTCCAGCACATTCGTTTTTCCCTGTGCATTATCACCGTATAACACATTCGTTCCCTCATGAAAATGAAATTCTTCTCTTTCATAATTACGAAAATTACTCATTTCAATGGACTTTAATATCATACAGATGTTACCTTTACTTCATTTCCTTCAAATTCAAAACAGTCACCGGGATGTAATTTTCTTCCCCTTCTTACATCCACCTCACCATTTACTTTTACTTCACCATCCTGAATCACTACTTTTGCTTCTACTCCGGAACCGACAAGTCCCGCCAGTTTCAAAGCCTGACCCAGTTTGATAAACTCATCCTTAATCGTTATTTCCTGCATAACATCCTCATTTCTAATTCATATTTACCGGCAAAATCAGGTAAATATAGGATTCTTCTTCATTTTTGATAAAACAAGGAGCATTTGCATTAAACAAATACAAAGTCACTTCCTCATCATCAATTACTTTTAATACATCGTTGATATATTTTGGATTGAAAGCAATAACTAAATCTTTTCCTTCTTTTTCAGCCGTCACCTCTTCATCCATCGAACCGATTTTGGTATTCATCTCCATCTGAATTTCATCTTCTTTGACGTGAAGAATTACCGGTTTTTTCTCTGCTTCACGAAGAAGGAGAGTAGCACGGTCGATACATCCGTATAATTCATTTTTATTGATTTTAACTTTTGTCTCATAATTTGTCTTTAACATCTGGTCGATGTTGTAGAAATTTCCTTCAATCAGACGGGATACAACAACCGTCTCATCAAACTCGAAAAGTACGTGGTTTTTGGAAAATGAAATTGAAACCTCATCATCCATTCCACCATTTAAAACTTTACTCACTTCACTCAATGTTTTACCCGGAATAACAACCTTAATCGGGTCATAACTTTCTTTCAGGTGAATCTTACGAATTGAAACTCTTACTAAATCAAGAGAAGCAATCTTAAATTCATCCCCATTAATCTCAAACAATTCACCGGTCAAAATCTTATTACTTTCATTATCGGAAATTGAGAAAATGGTCTGTCTTATCATTTCCTTTAAAGTAAACTGCGAAATGTGAATTGTCTTATCCGCTTCAATTTTTGGAAGCATCGGAAATTCATCATGAGGAATACCCGGAATATTAAACTTGGATTTTCCACAAAACAGGAGAATGTTATTATTCTCATCAACTTCAAAATTCACATCATCATCCGGAAGACGGCGAACAATTTCAGAAATCATTTTTGCATTAACAAGAATGATACCATCCTGTTCAATCTCTGCCGGTATTTTTGTCTCAATGCCAAGCTGCATATCATTCGTAGTCAGCTTAACCATATCTCCTTTTGCTTCAATTACAACACATTCCAAAATTGGCATCGTTGTTTTTCCCGGTACTGCTTTCAGGGCAATGTTAATTCCATTGTTAAAATTCGTTTTGGTACAGGTAAACTTCATATTGTGAATAACTCCTTTCCTTCCGTAAACATAATAAATTAAAGTATTAGCTAGTAGTATATAGTATTAGGGGCTGTTTATTTGTGGACAAGTCTTACAAGCCCTTAATTTAAGTGGTTTAACCTTTATGTGTAAGTTTTTATAACTTGTTTGTTACTGTGAATGAACGTCTACGAAAAAAATGACAATTTTCACAATCAACAGGTTATTAAATAGTTATTGACATAAAAAATACAGTTATCAACAAGTTATTAAGAATTGAGCTTTTTCTTTAACACATTAATGGTTTCTTCTAATTCTTTATCAACGAGAATATCCTGTTCAATTTTGTGAACACCGTGGATAACTGTTGAATGGTTCGATCTTTTGAGCTTTACAGCAATTTCCGTAAGTGTAAGATTTGTTAATTCATTGCACAAATACATACATATCTGTCTCGGAATCGAAACAGTCTTGGTCCGCTTCTCAGAAAGAATCGCTTCCTTATCTAAGTTAAAGTGGTCGGCTACAATATCAATAATGTAATCTGCCGTAATTACCATATTTTCATTTGGCGAGATAAAATCCTTTAATGCTTCTTTTGCCATATTTAAGTCAATCTTGTTATCTTTTGGCTTTGTAAATCTTGCAAAAAGAAGAATTTTATTATAAGCACCCTCTAAGATACGAATATTGGATTTTATGTTTGTAGCGATATAATCAAGAATTTCCTCATTCAATTGAATATCAGAATTTTCTTGTTTGTTTCTTAAAATCGCCATACTCATCTCATAATCAGGTGGCTGAATATCAATTGTCATACCGGAAGTAAATCGGGAGCGGTAACGCATGTCCAAGTGCTCCATCTGACTTGGCGGCTTATCACTGGAAATGACTAGCTGCTTTCCGGACTGGTACAAAGCTTCAAAGGTATTAAAGAACTCAATCTGTGTACTGTCTTTACCAATGATGAACTGAATATCATCGATGAGAAGTACATCAACGTTTCGGTAATTCTTTCGCAGGTTTGAAGTAGCAGCAGTATCCTGTGTCTTTCGATTCGTACGAATGGCATCGACAACATTATTCATAAAATTCTCACTGGTTGTATACATAACGCTGTATTCCGGATGGTTCTCCAAAATGTATCTAGCAATCGAATGCATCAGGTGAGTTTTTCCAAGTCCCGGACCACTATATAAGAATAATGGATTATATAACTGGCCGTTTGGATTCTCGGCAACTGCTACAGCAGCATTATAAGCAATGTTGTTACTGTTACTTACGACAAATGTATCAAAGGAATGACCTTGTTTTAAGAATGGATATTTTTCTTCCAGCATTTCCTCTTTATTATAGGAAGAAACTCCTTTCGCATCCATGTCATTTTGATAAATAAAACGGACATCCAGTTGATGATTTGTAATAACTTCGATGGATACCTGAAAAGCAACTTTGTATTTTTTTTCGATTAAGCCAAGGATATCGCCTTGTTCTTTTTCATCAATTGCAAGGATAATTGTGTCATTATCACAAGAAACAATTGTAAGTGGATTAATCCATGTACGAAAAAGAACGCCGTTGATATTATAAGTATCCCTCATATATGTAATTATTTCGTTCCATTTGTCTTTAATTTCATTTTCCATTAAATTTCCTGCCTATCCTAATAAAAATTGAATTTGGGTAAAATCACACGTTTTTATTGTACTACAAATAAGAGGCAAAAGCAAATTTTATTGACATGATTTTAGAAAAAATTGTTGATAAACGCAAAGAACTGCTTGACTATTGGAATATATGATAATATAATTAGGCTTGATACGGATTTCGTTATTATTTTATAAAGGAGGTGTATGCAAAATGAAGATGACATATCAGCCAAAAAAGAGACAGCGTTCGAAAGTTCACGGTTTTCGTAAAAGAATGAGCACTTCAAATGGTAGAAAAGTGCTTGCCAGAAGAAGAGCTAAGGGAAGAAAGAAATTGTCTGCATAAGGTCAGATTTTTACTGACCTTTTCTTCTCCCTGATGAGGAAAAGAAAATGTTTGAAAAATTAGGAAAGAATCCTGAATTTCAAAAGGTCTACAAACAAGGTAGATCAAAAGCAAATAAGTATCTGGTTATGTATGTTAAAACAGGGGAGAGTGGTCCCAGTCGTTACGGCTTTTCTGTAAGCAAGAAAGTTGGTAACAGTGTTGTGCGTCATCACATCACCAGATTGTTAAGAGAATCCGTTCGTAAGAATGACGCATTGGTGAAAGAGGGTAACCGAATTATTATCGTTGCCCGAAAAGATGTAAAAAATAAGAATTTTAAAGAAGTAGACGGCGCAGTTTTTCATTTATTGAAAATACATGGAATATTGAAATGAAGTGATTGTGTGAAGAAAATTTTATTAGCTGTGATACACATCTATCAAAAATATATATCACCATTGAAAAGAACACCTTCCTGTATCTATACACCGTGTTGTTCCGAGTATGCTGCTCAGGCAATCAAAAAGTATGGTGCAGGAAAAGGTGGTTTTTTGGCTATAAAAAGAATTTTGAGATGCCACCCTTTTCACAAAGGTGGTTATGATCCTGTGCCGTAAACAGTATTAGGAGGAAAATATGTTCCCATTAGGTTGGTTGAATCAGTTATTGGGGTTGGCTATGAATGGCATCGACTGGTGTATGTACCATTTATTAGGAGTGCATAATGTTGGTTGGTGTATTGTAATATTTACATTATTTGTATATATTCTTATGTATCCTCTCAACTCAAAACAGCAGAAATCATCCCGGTTGATGAATAAGATTAACCCGGAGATTAAAGCAATTCAGAAGAAATACAAGAATAAAAAAGATCAGGCATCCCAGATGAAGATGAATCAGGAGACGCAGGATATTTATGCAAAATATGGAATTAGTCCGTTTGGTGGATGTCTTCCTCTTTTGATTACAATGCCGATTCTTTTTGCTTTGTACAATGTCATTCGTAACATTCCATATTATGTAAATGGAATTGGTTCGATGAAAGAAAATCCGGAAGCTTATAAATTTTTAGGACTTTTTGTTAATGAATCTCCGATGTCTCTATTTAAAGATAGAGCAAATTATCCATATGCCGGAATTTTGGTTTTTTTGATTCCGATTTTGGCTATGGTTCTTCAGTTTATTAATACGAAACTTCTTCAGGTAAAAACAGATGCCGGTGAACAGGATCAGATGCAGAATTCTATGAAGATGATGAACTACATGATGCCTGTTATGTCAGGATTTTTCTGTCTTTCCTTTGACGTAAGTATTGGTATTTACTGGATTATCGGTAGTTTGTTTAGAATTGTACAAGCTATTTTGATTAACCGTAAAGTTGACAGCATTTCTTTGGATGAATTAATTGAAAAGAATAAGGGTAAAGCAACGAAGAAAAGTGCAAAACGTGAAGCTATGAATCGTCAGATGGAAGAGTATGCGAAAAAGAAAACAGCAGGAATTAAATCTGCATCCGCTTATCAGAATACCGCTGCTTCATCTTCCAAAGAGGAAGAGGTTCAGACTCATGTAAATAAAGATTTTGAATCCGGCAGTATTGCGGGATATGCACACATGCTTTCTGGAAAGAAAGATAAAAAATAGGAGGAATTTAAGATGGAAGAGTGGAAAGAGTTTTCTGCAAAAACAGCAGATGAAGCTTTGACAAATGCTTTAATCCAGATGGAAACAACAAGTGACCAGATTGAATATGAAGTAGTTGAAGAAGAAAAAAGTGGAATTTTAGGTTTGTTTAGTAAACCGGCAGTTATCCGCGTTCGCAAAAAAGAAAATGTAGTTGATACGGTTAAGAACTTTTTAGCAAAAACATTCCAGGCTATGAAATTAGATGTAGAGATTGAAACAGAGTTTGATGAAGTGGAAAATGAAATCCGCATTGAGTTGAAGGGTACTGAGATGGGTATGTTAATCGGAAAACGCGGACAGACTTTGGATTCCCTTCAGTATTTGACTTCTCTTGTTGCAAATAAAAATAAAGATACTTATACGAAGATTAAGATTGATACGGAAAATTATCGTCAGAGAAGAAAAGAAACAATTGAAAATCTGGCGAGAAATGTGGCAAGCAAAGTTAAGAAGACAGGACGTCCTGCTTTCTTAGAGCCGATGAATCCATATGAGAGAAGAATTATTCATGCGGAATTACAGGCTGATAAATATGTGGATACACATAGCGAAGGTGAAGAGCCACATCGTAAAGTGGTTATTACTTTGAATCGGGAATTTGCTTCGGAACTTCCAAGAAGAAATAATTATCGGAGAAGAAACAGTAATTATTCCCGTGACCGCAAGAGACCATATCAGGAAAAGAAAGATTGAGAGAAAAGTGTGAAAGGCTGATTCTTAGGATTCAGCCTTTTTTGACAAAGAAAAGGAGTTTTTATGTTTGAGCAGGAGACAATTGCCGCAATTGCTACATCATCGAAAAATGGAAGTATTAGTGTAATTCGAGTGAGCGGAGAAAATTCTTTTTCCATTGTAAGCCGTATTTTTTGTAATGAAAAAGGAACTTTGATTGATTTAAATGAAAAGAAAAGCCACACGATTCAGTATGGTTTTATTTTTGATGGTTCAAAAAAAATAGATGAAGTTCTTGTACTTCTTATGAAAGCTCCAAAAAGTTATACGGCGGAAGATGTAGTAGAAATCCAGTGTCATGGCGGTCACTATATTTGTCAGGTGATTTTGGATTTGTTAGTTCGTCATGGTGTAAGAGTTGCAGAGCCGGGTGAGTTTACAAAACGTGCCTTTTTAAATGGACGGCTTGATTTGTCACAGGCAGAAGCTGTAATGGATGTAATTCAGTCGAAAAGTGAGTTGGCACTTTCTAATTCGATGAGTCAGTTGAGAGGAAGTATTAAGAATCGAATCCAGAAACTTCGTGAAGTAATATTAGAAGATGTTGCTTATTTGGAAGCTGCACTTGATGATCCGGAACATATTTCTTTGGATTCTTTCGATGAAACAATTGAAGGTCATGTGCGGACTTTGTTAAAGGATACTAATCATTTGCTTGAAAATTGTAACAATGGAAGAATTATGAAAGAAGGAATCCAGACGGTAATTGTAGGAAAACCAAATGTAGGAAAATCCTCTTTATTAAATTGTCTGCTTCGGGAAAACCGTGCAATTGTAACAAATATTCCGGGCACAACAAGAGATACCTTAGAAGAAGATATTGTGATAGGAAATATATTATTACATTTAATTGATACAGCCGGAATCCGAGAGACAGAAAATGAAATTGAGAGTATTGGTATCAAAAAGACAAAAGAGTCTCTTGAGAAAGCGGATTTTGTAATAATAGTCCTGGATAGCAGCAAAGAATTATCCAAGGAGGATTATGAAATTCTTGATTTATGCAAAAACAGTACAGGCGTTGTTTTAGTAAATAAATCGGATTTGCAACAGACATTGTGTATGCAAGAAATATGTAATTTGTCAGGAAAAGACGTCATTTCGTTTTCCGCTGCAAAGGGAGATGGATTGGATGAACTGGAATCCTATATTAAGAGACAATTTATTGAATCGAAAATAGAAGAAAAAGATGATTTATATATTACCAATGCCAGACAAAAAGAAGCTTTGGTTCAGACAAAAGACAGCCTGGAAAAAGTGTTAGAAAGTATTGAATTTGGTATGCCGGAGGATTTGTATGCGATTGATTTAACAAATGCGTATGAGTCACTTGGTAAAATTATAGGAGAGACACTCGAAGAAGATATCATTAATAAAATCTTTAAAGATTTTTGTATGGGAAAATAAAGGAGAGAAAATTATGACAGAACAATTTGATGCCATCGTAATTGGAGCAGGTCATGCCGGATGCGAGGCTGCCCTTGCATTAGCTCGTCTTTCCTGCAAGACAGCGTTGTTTACTGTCAGTGTTGACAGCATTGCAATGATGCCCTGCAATCCAAATGTTGGAGGAACGTCGAAGGGACATTTAGTCAGAGAAATTGATGCATTGGGTGGTGAGATGGGAAAAAATATTGACCGCACATTTATCCAGTCAAAAATGCTTAATCAATCGAAAGGACCTGCCGTACATTCTTTGCGCGCACAGGCAGATAAAAAAGAGTACAGTTATGCAATGCGAAAAGTGATTGAGGAGACAGATGGTGTATCTATCAAGCAGGGTGAAATCACAGATATTATAGTAGAAGATGGAAAAGTATATGGCGTCAAATCTTATACCGGAGCGATTTATCCATGCAAAGTTGTTGTATTATGTACCGGTACTTATTTGAATGCGAGATGTATTACAGGAGAAACTTCTGTTTACACCGGACCAAATGGACTTCAGTCAGCAACGCATCTTACCGATTCATTAAAAAAACTTGGTATTTCTATGCGTCGGTTTAAGACAGGAACACCTGCCCGTATGGATGGAAGAACGATTGATTACAGTAAAATGGAACCTCAATACGGTGATGAAAAAATCGTTCATTTTTCCTTTGAAAATAAACCGGAAGATTTGGAAAGAGAGCAGGTGAAATGCTGGCTTACTTATACAAATGAAGAAACACATAAAGTAATAAGAGAAAATCTTGACCGCTCACCTTTGTATTCCGGTTATATCAAAGGAACCGGTCCAAGATATTGTCCGTCAATTGAGGATAAGGTTGTTCGGTTTGCAGATAAGAACAGACACCAAGTATTTATCGAGCCGGAAGGAAATTATACAAATGAAATGTATGTTGGCGGTATGTCAAGTTCTCTGCCGGAAGATGTTCAGGAGAAAATGTACCGCTCAGTACCGGGGCTTGAACATGCAAAGATTGTAAGAAATGCGTATGCAATTGAATATGATTGTTTAGATTCTTTGGAACTTTTACCAACTTTAGAGTTAAAAAAAGTAAAAGGCCTTTTTAGTGCCGGACAGGCAAATGGAAGTTCCGGTTATGAAGAAGCTGCTGCACAGGGACTTGTTGCCGGTATTAATGCTGCAAGAAAATGTTTTGGCAAAGAACCAATTATCATTGATCGTTCGCAGGGATATGTTGGTGTTTTGATTGATGACTTAGTTACCAAAGGAACAAATGAGCCATATCGTATGATGACTTCCCGTGCAGAGTACCGCCTTTTGCTTCGTCAGGATAATGCAGATGAACGTCTTACAAAACTCGGTTATGAGATTGGCTTGATTTCAGAGGAGAGATATCAGCATTTTGTAGAAAAAGAAGAACAAATTAAAAAGGAAATTAACCGTGTTCTTCATACACATGTTGGAAATACCGAGGAAGTGCAGAAATTATTAGATGAGTATGAGAGTACCCGTTTGGTTAGTGGAATCAGTCTTGCAGAATTAATTCGAAGACCGGAATTATCTTATGATAAGTTAGCCCCGATTGATAAGGATCGTCCGGAACTTTCGGAAGAAGTGAGAGAAGAAGTAAATATTAATTTGAAATATGAAGGATATATCAAGCGCCAGCAAAAACAAGTTGAGCAATTCCATAAGCTGGAGAGTAAGAAGATTCCTTCGGATATTGATTATGAAGATATTAAAAGTCTTCGATTGGAAGCAATTCAAAAGTTATCCGATATTCGCCCGAAATCAGTTGGACAGGCAGCGAGAATCAGTGGTGTTTCTCCATCCGATATTTCCGTGCTTACGGTATACTTAGAACAGTATCATCGAAAGAGGGTGGATTAAATGAGAGATATTTTTAAGCAATTTGATATTGAATTGAGTGATCAGCAGGAAAATAAATTAAAAGAATATTACAAAATATTAGTGGAAGAAAATAAAAAAATGAATTTGACATCAATTACAGAATATGAAGATGTCGTTTGGAAACACTTTTTAGATTCCGCTTTAATTATGAAAGATTCTTTATGGAATGGAAAAAATAAAGTATTTGATGTTGGAACCGGTGCTGGTTTTCCGGGAATAGTGTTAGCTATTCTTAATCCGGAAAGCGAATTTGTTTTGCTTGATTCTTTAAATAAAAGAGTAGATTTTTTAAAACAGGTTTGTGATAAACTGAAAATCAACAATGTAACGGCAATTCACGGAAGAGCGGAAACTTACGGACAAAATGAAATGTATCGTAATCAATTTGATTTTGTTGTTTCACGCGCAGTAGCAGAACTTCCAATCCTTATGGAATACTGTGTTCCATTTGCTAAGGTTAATGGATATTTTGTTTCTTACAAAGGAAAGAAACAGGAAGAAGAAGTGAAACTTGCAGAAAATGCTTTTCATGAATTATCGGCTAAGTTTGATCATTTGGACAAGTTTTCTTTAAGAGAAAAAGAGAAAAGATACTTATTATTTATCAGAAAAGTAGAGGAGACGAATAGTAAGTATCCTAGAAAAGAAGGTAAACCAAAGAAAAAACCTCTATAAAAATGTTTCACGTGAAACATTTCACGGATAGGATTTACAGATGTTTCACGTGAAACATGAAAAAATATATAGCCAAACATTATACGAAATGATATAATGTTCTGTAGGATTGCGTGAGCGATAATAAAGATATAAGTTTTATGATTGGAGAAAGATAAGTATGAGCGAAATTATGGCAATTGCAAATCAGAAGGGTGGAGTTGGAAAAACAACGACAACGATAAATTTATCCGCTGCCCTTGCTGAACAAGGAAAAAGGGTTCTTATTATAGATATGGATCCACAGGGAAATACATCTAGTGGACTTGGTATTGATAAGGATGAATTAGAGACAACAGTGTATCAGTTGATGATTGGAGATAATTCATTTGATGAATGTGTTCAGAAAGATGTTTTTGAAAATTTGGATGTTTTAGCGGCTAACGTAAATTTGGCTGGTATTGAAATTGAGACAATGGATATGGAGGACAGAAACTATATTCTTCGTGATATTATTTCAGAAGTGGAAGATAAATATGATTTTATCATTATTGACTGCCCGCCATCTTTGAATACATTGACAATTAACTCTATGACAACGGCAGATTCGGTACTGGTTCCGATTCAGTGTGAATACTATGCATTGGAGGGATTGAGCCAGCTTATTTATACAATCAATCTTGTAAAAGATCGATTGAATCCAAAACTTACGATTAATGGTGTTGTATTTACGATGTATGATGGAAGAACAAATTTGTCCATGCAGGTAATTGAAAATGTAAGAAATAATTTGAACCAGACAATTTACGATACAATTATTCCGAGAGGTGTTCGTCTGGCAGAAGCACCAAGTCACGGACTTCCGATTACACAGTATGATAACCGCTCAACCGGAGCAAAGGCATATATGGCACTTGCAAAGGAAGTAATCGAAAGGAGTGCAAAATAATTATGGCAGTCAAGAGAACAGGTTTGGGTAAAGGACTGGATTCCATGATTCCTCCGAAAGCAACGCAAAGAGCTGTAAAAGAGGACAAGAATACGGTTTCAAAAACCGGAGAAACAATTTTGAAAATTAATGAAGTGGAGCCAAACAAAAAGCAGCCACGTAAATTCTTTAATGAAGAAGCGTTACAGGAATTAAGTGATTCCATTAAGCAGCACGGAATTGTTCAGCCATTGGTAGTAGCAAAGAAAGATGATTATTTTGAAATTATTGCCGGTGAGAGAAGATGGCGTGCGGCAAAATTAGCGGGATTAAAGGAAGTTCCGGTTGTTATTAAAGATTATTCACCGCAGGAAATTATGGAAGTCGCGCTGATTGAAAATATTCAGCGTGAGGACTTGAATCCGGTGGAAGAAGCAAAAGCATATCAAAATTTGATTAAGGAATATAATTTGAAGCAGGAAGAAGTGGCAGAGAGAGTTTCTAAGAGTCGTTCTGCTATTACCAATTCACTTCGTCTGTTAAAATTAAGTGATGGTGTGTTGACACTTTTAATGGAAGAAGAAATTTCAAGCGGACATGCAAGAGCACTGCTTGGTCTGGAAGATAGTGAAAAACAGCTTGAAATTGCCGAAAAGATTGCAAAAGATCACCTCAGTGTAAGAGAAGTTGAAAAATTAGTGAAAAATATCAATCAGCCGGCGAAGAAAACAAAGAAAAAAGAACTTTCTAATGACTTTTTATACCATGATATGGAAGAAAAAGTGAAGTTGAAGACAGGAACAAAAGTAAGAATCAATCGAAAGTCCGAGAATAAGGGTAAAATTGAAATTGAGTATTATTCACAGGACGACTTAGAAAAGATTTTAGCATACTTTAAATAAAAGAACATATGTTCGTAAGGAGGAAAAAAGATGTTTCAGTTTAGTGATTATGGATTAAGTGTTGATGTTATTTTACTGGGTGCTCTTGCAGCAATTCTGATTTTATTGATTCTTTGCCTTATTTTAATAGGAAAGAATAGCTCACTGAGAAAACGATATGATGAATTTATGCGCGATTCCGACGGAAAAAGTCTGGAAGAAGCATTTCAGAAGAAATTTGCCAATATGGATTATATCAATGGCAAAATCAAAGAAGTCGATGAACATTTGGCTATAATTGACGAAAACCTTTTGAAGACTTATCAGAAGGTAGGCGTGGTAAAATATGATGCGTTTAAAGAAGTTGGCGGAACTTTGAGTTTTGTACTTACTCTTTTGACAAAAGAAAACGATGGATTCATTATGAATTCGATGCACAGTAACAAAGAGGGATGTTACATTTATATTAAGGAAGTAAAATCCGGAGAAGTGTTTGTAACATTGTCGGAAGAAGAACGTCAGTCTTTGGAACAGGCAATGACTGCTGAATAAAGAAAAATGAGGGCAAAAAAAAGCCCTCACCCAGCAGTTGCAGGTCTGCCAAACAAGGACTCGGGAGTACGCCATTGGGGGCTCGAACCCCAGACACCCTGATTAAGAGTCAGGTGCTCTACCAACTGAGCTAATGGCGCTTCATCAATCACGCAAGGAATATTATATAATATTCTATTTCAAAATGCAAGCAATAATTTAAAAAAATTGTATAAACTTGGAGGAATATATGGAGAAAAAAAATAAATGCCTGGAAATTCTGAAAACATTAGTATCGAATATGTGGTATATTGTAGCTTTGGTTGCTATTATTGCCATTATCTTTTTAATGATTGCTAATTGGGGAGTTGTATTAGCAGTTATTGGAAAATTTCTGACTATTTTGATGCCGTTTATATTGGGATTCTTTTTTGCCTGCTTTATTAATCCGCTTGTAAAAAGAGTCCATTCGCTGCTAAATCGAATGAAACCTGGTAAAGGGGCGAAAATTAAGAAAGCATTTAGTGTAATCATCAGTTATGTCGTAGTAATTGGCGTAATCACCGTTTTACTCATTTATATTATTCCTCAGATAAAGGAAAGTATTGGTGAACTCGGGAATACAATTCAAGATGGATATCAGTATATGATTACACACCAGAAGGAATTAAATGAAAAAATTCCGTTTATCGGGCTTGGTGGAGGAATTGAATACATCAAGGAATTTGCATATAAGAAAATTATGAGCAATGGCTCTGAGATTCTTCCTTATGTTTATCATGTTTCATCTTCTTTATTGACGACGTCGTATAATGTATTGATGGGGCTTGTGATTTCCATTTACATTATTTTGGATATGAAAAAGTTAAAAAGAAGTGCAAGAAAAGTTGTATATGCCCTGTCTCCGAAAAAGAAAGAGCAGGAAGTTTGGCAGACAATGAAACAGTGCAGCCACATTTTTAATGGATTTTTGATTGGAAAAATGATTGATTCCCTGATTATCGGAATTCTCTGTCTGATTGCAATGTCCATTTTGAAACTGCCGTATGCGCTGCTTCTCAGTCTGATTGTATGTATTACTAATATGATACCTTATTTCGGACCGATAATTGGTGCAATTCCTGGTGTTATGATTTATCTGTTTATTGATATTCGTTATGCCTTTATCTTTGCTCTTATGATTTTGATTTTGCAGCAGTTTGACGGTCTGTATCTTGGGCCAAAAATTTTGGGTGACCAGACGGGAATTAAGCCTCTTTGGGTTATCTTTGGAATTACAGTTGGCGGTGCCTATTTTGGCGTGATGGGAATGTTCCTTGGTGTACCGGTAGTAGCTGTTATTATGTATCTTTTGCAACTATTTTTGGATAAAAAGCTGAAAAAGAAAAATATTTCAACCTTTGATTCCAAGTAATCGTTTGATTTCTTCAATGGAGCAGAGGATGCAGTGTATCTTTTTTGAGCATTTTCCATGATTTAATTTTTGACATAATATACGTTTAAAACAAGACATAAAAATAGAACCTTTTTCTTTATTCTATGAAAAAGGTTCTATTATGTTACAACTAATTAGCGGGAAAGAACAAACCGACAGATTGGTTTTCCTTCTGCGACAAATTTGCTCTCGTACTCAGTCATAATATTGCCTTCCAAAAATTCACTGTGGTGTAAATCATAAGTAAGTTCTTTAATATTCCAAATTGGCGAATTTTCGGCTTTTTCAACTGAAAAATCAAACAAATCCCTATTATCGGTCTTAAACTGGATATAACCATCTGGATTTAAAATTGTATGATAAAGATTTAAAAATCCCTCGCTTGTCAGACGGCGTTTTGAGTGGCGGTCTTTTGGCCATGGGTCGGAAAAATTCAAATAAATCCGGTCTACTTCGTGTTCGGCAAAAATATCAGCCAGATATTTTGCATCAAATCGCAGAAAATATAAGTTTGGTTTTTCCTCTGCGGTTTGTTTTTCTAAAGCACGGTACAAAACACTCGAATACATTTCAATGCCGATATAGTTGATATCCGGATTTTCGGAAGCTAATGTATGAATAAATTGACCCTTTCCCATGCCGATTTCAATGTGCAAAGGATGATTATTGTGAAACAATTCTGACCATTTTCCTTTGTAATCTTCCGGATTCTGAACGACATAGGGACTTGCCGCAATCACTTCTTTTGAACCTTTGATATTTCGTAAACGCATAGTAATCCTCCATATAGTAAACATTTAAATTATAGCATCATAGTACCATAAATCGAAATTATGTCAAATAAGATGTTGGAAAAATTGGTAAAATCGTGTATGATAGAAGTAATAGTATGATTTTTGGAGGCATGAGATGAAAAAAAGATATGTGGCACTTATTTTTTGTGCAATTGGACTTTTATTAGGAAGCGTTACTTCAGAAGCAAAAAAGAAACCATCGGTTACCGCGGAATCCGCAATTGTAATGGATGTTCAGTCGGGTGCGATTTTATATGAAAAGAATATAGACAAGCGTGAGTATCCGGCGAGTATTACGAAAGTAATGACGGCTCTTGTTGCTATTGAAAATTCGTCGTTGTCGGAGACGGTTACTTATTCAAGAAATGCCGTGACAAATTTGGAGTCGGGTGCTTCTAATATTGAAATTCAGCCGGGCGAAAAATTGTCAATGGAAGACAGTTTATATGCCATTCTTCTTATGTCAGCGAACGAAGCTTGTAATGGTGTGGCGGAGCATGTCGCAGGAAGCATTGATAATTTTGTTGCGATGATGAACCAGAAGGCAAAAGAACTCGGATGTACGGGAACTCATTTTGCAAATGCAAACGGTTTGTGGATGTCAAATCATTATACGACGGCACACGATATGGCATTGATTTCACAGGAAGCCTATAAAAATCCTACATTTGCAAAAATTACCGGAACGAAACGCTATATCATTAATAAAACGAAAAAACATGCAAAACGTTATCTTCATAATCATCATGGTATGCTTTATCCAAGCACATTTACCCAATATTTGTATGAATACTGCGTGGGCGGCAAAACGGGATATACATCAAAGTGTCGTTATACGCTTGTAACTTATGCAAAGAAAAACGGAACAACATTGGTTTCCGTTATCATGCGTGCACCAAATTCCCCTTGGACGGCGCCGGATGCTAATGAGTATACCGATACGACAAGAATTTTGAATTATTGTTTTGAAAATTACAAACGCTATGAAATTGGAACAACGACAGATAATACGGTAAATACAAGTGATTTGTTTACCAAATACAGTTCCTATTATAACCAGCAGTGGGGTCCTTTATCTGTGGAACAGGGAGCCGGGGTTATGCTGCCAAAGGGTGTTACTTTGGACAAGGCACAGAAAAAAGTAATTTATTATGACACACCGCAGCAGGTTAGTGCGACAAAGAAAGTAATTGGAAAAATTACATATACTTATAATGGAAAAGAAGCGGGTGGTGCTGAGATTTACTATGAAAATGCGAAAAATCCGACATTAAATGACAGTATTGATATGTCCGAATGGTTTGTGGATGCGGTAGAAAAAGCGAATGAGGCACCTTTCCCATGGAAAAAGGTTTTAACAATCGGTATTCTTGTAGTTGCCGCTCTTGCAATTACTATTTTGATTCTGTGGTGGATGAGAACCCATAAAGAACAGCGCACACGCCGAAATCGATACAAGAGAGAAAAGAAAAATCGAAATATCAATGAAAGAGGATACTATTATCACAAAAAATAGATAGCAAAATAATATTATGGAGGCATCATGAGAAAGACAAAAATTATTTGCACACTTGGTCCGGCAACTGACCGGGATGGTATTTTGGAACAATGTATCGAAAGTGGTATGAATGTGGCACGCTTGAATTTTTCGCATGGCAGCCATGAAGAACAGCAAAAAAGAATTGACAAGCTGTATGAATTAAGAAAGAAATATCAAAAGCCAATTGCTGCTTTGTTAGATACCAAAGGTCCGGAAATCAGACTTGGTGATTTTAATGATGGCAAAGTAAATTTGAAGCAGGGACAGAAGTTTTCTCTTGTAACAAATGAAGTGTTAGGAGATGAGACGAAGGCATATGTCACATACAAACAACTTCCGGAAGATGTTGAGCCGGGAACTCGCATTTTGATGGATGACGGGCTGGTGGAAATGATTGTTGAGGCGGTTGACGAAACACAGATTGACTGCGTGGTTGTCGGTGACTGTGAATTGAAAAACCACAAAGGTGTTAATGTGCCGGGACTTCATTTGAATATGCCGTACATGAGTGAAAAAGATAAAAGTGATATTATCTTTGGAATCAATAACCACGTAGATTTTATTGCGGCTTCATTTGTGCGCACTGTGAAAGATATTGAAGATATCCGCGCTTTTCTGCATGAAAATGGGGGAGATGGAATTCATATCATTGCTAAAATCGAAAACCGTGAGGGCGTTGAAAATATTGATGGAATTATTGCAGCGTCGGATGGCATTATGGTTGCACGTGGTGATATGGGTGTGGAACTGCCGGAAGAAGAAGTTCCTATTTTGCAGAAAATGATTATCGGTAAAGTATACGAAGCGGGCAAGCAGGTAATTACGGCAACGCAGATGCTTGATTCGATGATGAAAAATCCAAGACCGACAAGAGCGGAAGTTGCCGATGTGGCAAATGCAATTTACGATGGCACAAGTGCCATTATGCTTTCAGGTGAAACTGCTGCCGGAAAATATCCGGTGGAATCGGTTCAGACGATGGTGCGGATTGCGAATCGCACGGAAGCGGATATTGATTATGAAAAACGTTTTTATCATCGTGGCCGCCATGAAAAACCGGATGTTACAGAGGCTGTTTGTCATGCAACCTGTACAACGGCATACGATTTGAATGCTTCAGCCATCGTTGCGGTGACAAAATCCGGAAGAACCGCACGAATGATTTCCAGGTACCGCCCGGCATGTCCGGTTCTCGGTGGAACGACGTCGAAGAGAGTCTGGCGTCAGATGGCAATGTCGTGGGGTGTATGTCCGATATTACTGGATGAGAAAACGGATGTATTTGCTTTGTTTGACCATGCGGTAGATAAAGGAAAATGTTCCGGACTTTTGAAATCAGGTGATTTGGCGGTGATTACATCGGGTGTTCCAATCGGAATATCCGGAACGACAAATATGCTTAAGGTTGTGAATGTAGAGTAAAACGAATCTTCTAAAAAAATATTTGATATGCTGGATTTATTTTATGCGAATAAGCATATGTGTGAAAAGATTCAGCACAAGATAAGTTTTAGGGGGTAAGTTTAATGCTGGATTCACGAAAGCGCGAAATTCGTATAAAAGCTGATTATTTTAGGGCAAATTGTAAAATTGGCAGATATGGTATCATTAATCTGTTCAAAGAATGTGAAAGAATGGGTTATAAATTAGTTAGGTATCCGCTGGGAGAAAATGAAGATCTTGGATTTATGATGAAAAAAGATAACGATATCGTTATCTTTACAAATAGCTGTAGCAGACTTTCTAGAGAAATATTTACACTTGCCCATGAAGTTGGACATGTGATTTTACATTTGAATGATGAAAACACATTTATTGATGATAGTGTAACAATAAATGGGAGAAGTACAGATGAAAAAGAACAGGAGGCAAACTATTTTGCCGCTTGTTTGTTAATGCCATCCGATGATGTTCATAGATTTATTGATTTGGAGATTCAAAATTTTCAGGAATGTGGATTATCGGCAATGGATATTGCCAGAATTATGTCTGAGTTTAATGTTAGTTTTGATATGGCATTAAATCGATTAGAAAGCCTAGGTGTGATTAATACAGACCAAAAGATGCGGCTTGATAATATTAAGACAGAGATGAAAGTTGGAAATTTACTTCGCGCGGTTGGTGGTAATAGCAAGCTGAATGAGCCTAGCGAAGTATTTGATATACCGCATGAGTATATTGATTATGTTATCTATAATTATAATCATAATGCAATTCCAAAAGAAACATTGGAACGCGTACTCGCTTATTATAAACTTGTCATAGATGATGTAAGTGACAAAATTGTTGAGTTCTCTGATGACGATGATGATTTGGATGATTTGATAGGAGGAATAGACGATTGAGAGCCTCTTTAGATACAAATGTTATTATTCATTTCTATAAGGCTGGTCTTGAGAATATTTTGTTTGATTTCTTTGATGAAGGGGTATTTATCTACGAGCAGATTCGCAATATTGAATTATATACAGATCAGAAGTTGAAGGATTTACAGATATATAAGATTTTTGAATATAATTTTTCGGAAAATAGAAACCTGTATGGTACTGGTGATTTGGGTGAAGTATATGTCATTATTACAATTTGAAGATGAGGTAATGCCATTTACTTTTGCTGATGTTTTGATATTACGCTATTTGGTTGGCAATGCTGATGAAAATCAAACAGTGAATGACTTTAACATGATTAATAACTCATCAAGTTTGAATTGGTCTTTTAAGAGTCAAGTGAGTAAGTTATTGTAATTGATGTAAAATGCTATTCCTAACAAAGAAGTCACAAAACATATTTGACAAAATACAAAAATAATCATATACTAACGATAAGTAAAAAATGTATTTACTTCTTGAAAGTAGGTGACAATATGTTATATGATTATTTAGTTAACAATTATGAAAAAGGCGAACCAATTTTTCTCATGGATATTGTTATTAAAGGAATGACAGAGGAAAATATAAGGTATCATTTAAAAAAAATGACAGATGGAGGGATAATTGACCGATTTGATTCAGGAATTTACTATATTCCTAGGATTAATATTTTTGGTGAAAAATCTACTATTTCTGCTGAGACAGTTGCGCTTCATAAATATGTTTATCGTAGGGGAAAGAGAGTTGGTTTTTATTCAGGCTACACTCTTGCAAACCGGCTTGGGTTATCAACTCAAGTACCAATTAAGGAGGAGATTACTAGTAATTACGCACCTGCACAGGTTAGAGAAGTTAGCATTAAAAATCAAAAATATTTGATTCGAAGACCTGCGGTTACAATTACGGAGGAAAATGCATATGTTCTTCAATTACTTGATTGTTTGAAGGATATTGATAAATCAGCAGAGGAAGATATGAAAAAATGTGGAAAGATTTTGACAAACTATGCTAATGAACACAGAATTACAAGAGAGCAGGTGGATAAGTTATTGGCATATTATCCATTGAAAATCTATAAAGCAATTTATGAAACAGGGGTGAAATATGTATCTGCATGAAGATAAAGAAACATTTAAAGAAATTATTGAACAAGTGTCAGATGATACAGGGCGTACTGCGATTGTGATAGAGAAAGATTATTATGTTACAATGATATTGCGATTGTTATCACAAAAACTTTCAAATGTAGTATTTAAGGGTGGAACTTCGTTATCAAAGGGCTTTAAGGCAATTAACCGTTTTTCTGAGGATATTGATATTACATTTGATGAACATATTGGAGAAGCACGTAGAAAGAAATTAAAACATGTTGTTTTAAAAGGTATTAGCGAGGAACTTTGTATGCCAATTTCTAATTGGAATGATACAGAGAGTGATAAAGATTATAATGCGTATTTATTTACATATCAATCGGTATGGAAAATTGAGGGTGATAGAATGTTGCCATCGGTGAAACTTGAGACGGCACTTGGTTCATATGCGTTTCCAACAAAAATTGTACCTATTAATAGTTATATCGGAGATTATTTTATAAAAAAAGAAAGAGCAGATTTTGCAAATCGGTTTATGTTGGATGTTTTTAATATGAAATTGCAATCTATTGAACGTACTTATATTGATAAGATATTTGCTTTATGTGATTATTATGTTCAAGGCAAGTCAAAGCGATATTCTAGACATTTGTACGATATTTATAAATTAACGAATAAAATTGATGTGGCAAATGCGCTTTCAAATCTCTATAATGAAATTAAGGTACATCGTAAACAAATGAAGAATTGTCAATCTGCGCAGGATGGTGAGGATGTTTCAGGATTGATTAATGCATTTTGTGATGAGGATTTTTATAAGAATGATTATCAGGAAATAACAAATTATTTTTCAGACGATTATGTTGCATATGAAGATACAATAAAACAAATGAGAAAATTGGCAAAGATGATAAAAGAAGTCACTTGATAAATAAACTCCCCCTTTCGTTGTCATAACAACGTATATTTTCCTATTATTATACTATATTAACTGGTGTACTAATATCACAAATATACAGGAGGAAATAAAAATGGCAGGAATAAAAAATATGGATATGGCGAAGGTTTTGGTTTTAAAGGATGAAGTAGCTTACCAGCCAGGACAAGTAGTATCAAAGACATTAGCGCAGAATGAGAATTTGAGTGTAACTTTATTTGCATTTGATAAGGGCGAGGAAATCAGTACTCACGAATCAGGCGGTGATGCCTTTGTTACTTGTCTTGATGGCGTTGGCAAAATCACAATTGATGGTGTTGATTATGAACTTCATGAAGGGGAGTCTATCATTATGCCTGCAAAACACCCTCATGCAGTATTTGGAAAAGAGCAGTTTAAAATGTTGTTAGTTGTAGTTTTTTAGCTCTTTTGCATTCTGCAATACCACCAAGATGAAGGAAAAATCCATTGATTTTTGTGGGGATTAAGTCGTATGTAATACGATCATTGCGTTCGTGCCATGACAGGCTATGTAACTTTCTAAAGGCTTTTACGTCTTTTTTTGTCCAGTTAGACTTGTTTTGATAGTTGATTGCATTCCATAGGATGGCGCAGAGATTATCACACTTATTTTGGTTTTTCCAACGTAAAATACTCATGTTATTACTTTGAATTGTGCATTCGCTGCATTTTTCAAAAATCGGCATTGCTTCAGTATAGCGAATACCCTTTAAATTGTAATGATGTAAAATTTCAAGTATTTCGGTTTGACTGGATGTTGGTATGTAAGTGGAAAGTCCTCTTTTTCCAGTCCAATATCCTCTTAATGGGTTATCTTTAGGTGTTTTTTTGAGACGTTCATCGAATGTACTCAAAGGTTTTTGTTGTAAAAATTTTTTCATAATATGTACCTCCTAGGTAGTTATTCTCTGTTTCAAAGGGAAAAAAGTTCTTTATTTCGGTTTTTAATATGTCTGTTTAGGAGGACATGAAAAAAATTGAGTATTTTGATAGAGAGTGATAGAATAAAAGAAACAAAAAAGATAAATAAGAAATTTAAAATTAAGGAGATTTACCATGCCATTTCAGTACAAGGTATCAGAAGATAAAAAAGTCCGTGTCATTATTGACACGGATGCTGCCTGTGAGGCAGACGACCCATTTGCAATTGCCCACGCGTTGATGTGCCAGAAGTTTGACGTGAGGGCAATTTTTGCTGAGCAGTTTAATCGAGAGGGGAGTACGCGACAGAGTTATGAAGAAATTTTGACGGTTTTGCGTGCAATGAAAAAAGAAGTTCCCGTTTTTATGGGAGAGGAAACAAAAATTTCTGAGAAAAAACAGGGCGAGGAAGTTTCACCTGCGGCTGACTTTTTGATTGAAGAAGCGATGAGAGAGGATGAAAAACCATTGTTTGTGTTGTGCATTGGGGCAATTACCAATGTGGCGAGTGCGATGATGAAAAAGAAGGAAATTGCAAAACACATGACGATTGTGTGGATTGGTGGACAGGGGCATGCGTACAGCACGCCTGAAGTGCGTGAGTTCAATGCGGGAAATGATGTTGAGGCGATTAACTACGTGTTAAACAGTGGTGTGAATTTTTGGCAGATTCCAAATGATGTGTATGGAAAAATGAGAATTAGTCTTGCTGAGATTGAGAGGCGGATTGCACCATGCGGAGAAATTGGGAGACATTTATTTGAAAATATGGAAACATATAATCATTCGGAACATGCGGGATGGACAGCAGGGGAGAGCTGGACATTAGGTGATTCGCCGGCGGTTGGTGTGGTGCTTGATCCGGATTGTGGATTTTATCATGAAACCGAGGCGCCGATTATACTTGATGACACGACCAATAAATTTGAAAAAGGAAGACCGAAAATTCGGGTGTATACATCGGTGGATTCGCGGTTTATTCTGGAGGATTTTATTGCAAAACTGGAAGTTTTATACGGAAAGGGTTTCGATACAAAATAGATACAAAAAACATGTATAATAGCAGGTGGTAAGGAGGATGTAAATGATAAAAACAACCAAATCTATAAAATAGACACATTTACATAAAATATCCGCCTATTACTTTTTTACGTGGCAGATTATAATTATTGTGTCGGGGGGTGAAAGAATGCTTCGAATGGAAATTGCGCTTATTATCATTTTAGGATTTATTGCGTATATGTATTTTTCGACAGAGAGAAAACATACGAAATTACACCGGACATTTTCTGTTTTGCTGCTGGTTGTAATCGTTCATCTTGTTTTTGATGCGGTAACGATTTATACGGTAAATCATTTGGAGCAGGTGCCAATCGCAGTAAACGATGCATTTCACCGGGTGTTTGTCGGAACGATGGCAGGTGTTTTGTACTTGTTTTACCGGTACATTGCTGCTGTTGTGGAGGAAGAGACCAAGAAAAAAATGATTTTTGACTGGCCGGCGAAAATCTTTTTGATTGTGTTGGAAATCATTGCACTTGTTTTTCCGATTGTATACATACAAACGCCAAATGGAAACTATTCGGCAGGTGCTTATGTGATTGCCAGTTATGGCGGAGTCGCGATTTATTTGGCACTGTGTGCAGGAATTTTAATCTGGAACTGGAAACAGATTCATGTGAAGAAAAAGTTTGCGATTGGAGTAGCACTTTGGGTTGAATTTTTGGTGTGCGGCTTGCAGGGGGCATACCCAACGTGGCTAATCAGTGGAATGGGAATTACATTGATGACGTTGTCCTTTTATCTGACTTTGGAAAATCCGGATTTTCTCAGGGCTGAATTGACGGAGCAGAAAATGTCGATGCTGTATTTGAAAAGTCAGGTAAATCCACATTTTCTTTATAACACACTCGACACAATACGAATTCAGGCGCAGCTTAACGGGGATAAAAAAGTGGCGGATTTGTTGATGCGGCTGGTCGATTTTTTCCGCATCAGCGTAAAAGTGGACAGACAGATGGTAGCACTGGATGATGAGCTGGAATTGTTAGAAGCTTATATGGATTTGATGTGTTACCGATATCCGAATCTTCATTGTGAATACGATATAGACCCGGATTTGGGAGGAAGTCTTGTTCCGAATTTTATTTTACAGCCACTTGTTGAAAATAGTTTGCTGCACGGCTTGAAAAACAAAGGGTACCGGGGGGAGGTTGTCATTACGGCAAAAAAAGAGGGGAATGCAATCGAAATCCTGATTCGCGACAGCGGAAGTGGATTTACGGATGGCAGGAAAGATATCATTGATGAGATGCTTCTTCACTACGACAAGAAGCAGGCAAAACTAGAGGGAAACAGCATTGGTATTTTAAATGTGCAAAAAAGAATCAAATTGCTGTGTGGTCCAAAGTATGGACTCAGTTATATGGAAAATGAAACCGGCGGAGTGACGGCACGATTACTGCTGCCGCATGAGGAGGACGCAAAATGAAAAAACTGCGAGTGCTGCTGGTCGATGACGAGATAATGATTCGGGAAGGGTTCAAAAAGTTGTTTGACTGGGAAGCCCATGAGTGTGTCGTTGTCGGCGAGGCAGCGGATGGAATGGAAGCAATTACAAAAATTGATGAGGAGCAGCCTGATATTGTGATTATGGATATTAATATTCCGATTATCAACGGTCTGAAAGTGATTCAGTTAAGCCGGGTGAAATATCCGTCCATGGCTTTTGTGATTGTTTCCGGTTACGATGATTTTTCATATTGCAGGGAGGCTCTGCGGCTGCAGATTACGGACTATATTTTGAAGCCGGTCAATTACGAGGAATTTGGCTCTTGTATTGACCGGTTGAAAATTAGTCTCTATAATAACGAAGTAAAGGAAAAACCGGTTGTGAAAAAAGAACGTGTCATAACCGGAATTACAAAATATATGCAGGAACATCTTTCGGAAGACGTTAGTTTGCATATTCTTTCGGAAGAATTTCATTTAAATTCGCAGTACATCAGTCAGTTATTTAAAAACGAAATAGGAGTAAATTTTCTGACATACCTTACAAACATTCGGATGGAGCATGCAAAAAAACTGCTGCTTTCATCCTCGCTTTCGATTGCGGAAGTTTCAGAGCAGTCCGGTTATGGTGATTACCGCGTGTTTACGAAAGTATTTAAGAAATCAGAGGGAATTACACCATCGCAGTACCGGCGTGACTTCCTTTCCCAATAATTATAAGGAGTGAAAGAAAATGTTAAGAATAGAGAATTTGACAAAAACGTATGGTGAAAAAAGGGCAGTAGATAATCTTTCCCTTCATATTGCGCCGGGTGAAATTTATGGTTTTATCGGTCACAATGGAGCGGGAAAAACGACAACACTGAAAGCGGTTGTCGGGATTCTTCAATTTGATAAAGGCGAAGTTTTCATTAAAGGAGAATCCATCCGCAAAAATCCGCTTGCCTGCAAACAAAAAATTGCTTATATTCCGGATAATCCGGATTTGTATGAATTTATGACAGGAATCAAATTCTTAAATTTTATTGCGGATATTTTTGGCGTGCCGGAAGAAAAACGGCAGGAGAGAATCCGCAAATATGCTGATTTGTTTGAGATGACAGAAAATCTTGCGCAGCCGATTGCTTCCTACTCACATGGTATGAAGCAAAAACTTGCGATTATATCTGCGTGGATTCATGAGCCAAAGTTAATTATAATGGATGAGCCGTTTGTCGGACTTGACCCGAAAGCAGCACACATTTTAAAACAGATGATGCGTGAGATATGTGATGAGGGAGGTGCTATCTTTTTCTCCACACACGTACTGGAAGTGGCAGAAAAATTGTGTGACAAAGTGGCGATTATCCGTAATGGACAATTGATTCAATCCGGTACCATGCAGGAAGTAAAGGGTGACGACAGCTTAGAAGAGGTATTTTTGGAATTGGAGGGAGAATGATGTTTCGTATACTTTTGAAAAAACAGATGACAGAAATTTTCCGTGCCTATTTTTATGATGCCAAAAAGAACAAAAAACGATCGGTTTTTTCTACCGTTTTGTTCTTTGGTTTTTTCATTATTCTTATGGTTGGTATTGTGGGAGGAATGTTTGCTTATTTGGCAGATTCTTTATGCAAACCATTTGCCATGGTAAATATGAAATGGCTGTATTTTCTTATTATGGGAATGATTGCAATTGCACTTGGCACATTCGGAAGTGTGTTTAATACCTATTCCGGTTTGTATTTGTCAAAGGATAATGATTTATTGTTGTCCATGCCAATTCCTATCCGGAGTATTCTGACAATAAGGCTTGTCAGTGTGTACTTAATGGGACTCATGTATTCGGCAATTGTGATGCTGCCGGCAGTTATTGTTTATTGGATTGAAGTTGAGGCAACACCTTTAACCGTTGTTGGTCCGGTGCTGTTGATTTTGTTAATTTCTCTTTTGGTATTAATTTTATCCTGCGTGCTTGGCTGGTGTGTGGCAAAGATAAGCTTGAAGTTAAAGAATAAAAGTTTTATTACCGTGATTTTATCACTATGTTTTTTTGCCCTGTATTATTTTGTTTATTTTAAGGCGCAGGATTTGATTCAAAATCTTCTTATGAATGCGGTTGTTTACGGAGAAAAAGTAAAGGGGAGTGCATATCCGGTTTATCTGTTTGGAAAAATCGGAGAAGGGGACCTTTTAGCAATGCTTCTCTACACGGCTGTCATTGCCATGTTATGTGCACTGACATTTGTTGTTTTGTCGCGGAGTTTTATTAAGATTGCGACTTCGAGCGGCAGTGTGAAAAAGGTTGTTTACAAAGAGAAAAAAGAAAAGAGAAAAACGCCTTTTATGGCAATTTTGCAGAAGGAGTTTGGGCGGTTTTTATCGAGTCCGAATTATATGCTCAATTGCGGGCTTGGTGTGATTGCACTTCCAATTGTTGGTGTTGTCATGCTTTTTAAGGGAAATGACATTTTGGGTTTCATGAATATGATTTTCGGAAGCGAAAGAGAGGGCATGCTGATTGTCCTTGTTGTGACTGCACTTAGTTTATTAGCGTCGATGAATGACATGGTTGTTCCGTCGGTATCGCTGGAAGGAAAAAATATTTGGATTGCACAGTCATTGCCGATGGATTTGTGGCAGATGCTTCGTGCCAAACTTAGCGTGCAGCTCTTGCTTACCATTGTGCCGCTTATTGTGTGCGAAATCTGTTTTGTATTTGTGATGCCAAGTCATGGGATAGAAACTATTCTTGGTTTGATAGTGCCGATTGTGTTTGCAATCTTCCTTACATTGTTTGGATTGTTTCTCGGATTGCAGATGCCAAATCTATCTTGGACAAATGAGCTGGCGCCGATTAAGCAGAGTCTTAGCGTTGTGATTTCGATGTTTGGTGGATGGGTTGTTTCCATAGTGCTGTCGGTGCTTTATTACACGACGGCGTATCCAATGGGAGTTTCTTTGTATTTTGCGGTGATTTTGGTTGCATTTGCGATAGCAAGTGTGGTACTTTGTATATGGTTGAAAAAGAAGGGAACAATTATTTTTGCCAATTTATCAGCGTAAAGTCAGAAAGGGAAGCATTATGAGCAATGGATTTGTTATGATAACGGGAGCAAGTTCCGGGATAGGAAAAGCGTTTGCTGCGCAGTTCGCAAAAAAAGGTTATGATTTGATTCTGGTGGCGAGACGGAAAGAGCGATTGCAGGAACTCGCAGAGGAATGGACGAAAAAAGGACGCAAATGCTTTGTTCTGACGGCTGACCTTGCGAAGAAAAAGGAATGCCGCAAGATAATGGAAGAAGTAGGAAAATTACCGGTAAAGGTATTTATTAATAATGCAGGTTTTGGCGACTGCGGCAGTTTTTTAGAGACGGATTTAAGTAAAGAAATGGAAATGATTCACGTCAATATCCGTGCTATGCATTTTCTTATGAAGCAGATGCTTTGCCAGATGGAAAAACAGGGAGAGGGCTCGATTCTAAATGTTGCATCTTCTGCAGGACTTTTCCCCGCCGGGCCCTATATGGCGACTTATTATGCAACAAAATCGTATGTCACAAGTCTTACGCGTGCCGTGGCACTTGAATTAAAGGAAAAGAAAAGTAATGTGTATGTGGGTGCACTTTGTCCGGGACCGGTTGACACCGAATTTAATAAAGTGGCAAATGTAGAATTTGCGATACCGTCCATCACACCAACATACTGCGCTTCTTATGCAATTCGTAAAATGGAAAAACGAAAAATTGTAATTGTCCCGAAAAATAAAATGAAAGTGCTTGCCTTTATCAGTAGAGTTCTGCCGCAGAGCCTGGTCATCCGCATGACCGCACGGCAGCAGAAGAAAAAGAGGAACTGGTAGGTTTTGGGGGAGGCGTAATTTATCAAAAAAAAGGGTTGCGTTTTGTGAGCGCTTTCGCTAGACAAACGCGTAAGGGTATCGGCATGCAAAATACGCAATGCCAGATACCCACGTGTTTGTACTCACAAAACGCAACCCTTTTTTTTGATAAGTTACGGCCTCTCCCCAAAAGGCTACCTATAACTGAAGTGAAGAAATTGGTCGTTTGAAATGTTTTTTTTTGAGGGTGGGGGAGGTAATGCAACCTTTTGAGCAAAATTAAGTAAAAAAAGTTGTTTCCTACGGAATTACGGAAAACAAAAAAGTACCAACGAACACTTGACACAGTGCCGAAATGCTGATAAACAGGGCGTTTGTGAGAATTCAAAGGTGCCGGATAATGAGAATAGGGCACTGGCGGAGGAGAGCCTGCAAATTATGTGAGCTTTGCATTGAAGCCGGGCGGATTGCAGGGATATGTGGAAGCTATGGCGGAGTTTAATTAAATACGATGTGAGATGGCACCGGTTGGAGAAGTCTGACCGGTGTTTTTATATTTCTTCAAATTGAAGATTGCAAATTGAAATGTTCAATTTGTAATTGTGAAAGAATAGAAATGGTGGTATACTGAGATATAGTTAGACATTTCGTGTTAGGTATTCCTGGAGGATAACGATGACAGTTAATTACGATAAGTTGTGGAACATATTAAATGAACGTGGAATGATGAAAACGGAGCTTATAAAAGAGGCAAAGATAAGCACAAATGCTATGGCAAAGTTGGGCAAAAATGAAGATGTCCGAGTGGGAGTATTGGCAAAGATTTGTGTAACTCTGGGGTGTAAGCTGGACGATATTGTAGAGATAGAGTCCTGATAATGGAACAGGGTTTGTGGGAAGATTTTATATGGGGTAGTGGAATTTTTGTTTACTTGAACTTCCGATAATACAAAATTATGAGAAGTTTAAAGATGTGTGAAGGAGGTAGCGATGGTTTCGAATTTTGATTTTTTGAAGAAAGATTTTCCGGTGCTTTCAAATTTTGGAGAAATGGCTGAGAAATATTGTTACTCTGATTCAAATTCATGTTTAATGAAGTTGGGTATGATTGGAGAAACTATTGTAAATTTAATGTTTACATATGATAGAATTGCATTTCCACATGATAACACAGCAGTTGCACGTATAGACAAATTAAGTAGAGAAGGGTTACTTACAAGTGATTTAGTTGCTATTTTGCATGGTCTTAGAAAGGTAAGAAATAAAGCAGTACATGAAAATTATGCTTCGATAGCAGATGACAAAACATTTTTGCCGATGGCACACAGTCTCTGTGAATGGTTTATGCAGACCTATGGAGATTGGAATTATTCTCATAAAGATTTTGTCATGCCGGAAGAAAATACAGTATCAGGTACAGTTGATAAAGAGGCTGAAGAGAAAAAGGAATCAGAACTCACAAAGTTAGCAGAACAAATGGCAGCAGCGGCTCCGATTATTGAACAGACAGAGCGTAAGAAGCAAGCTTATAAAGCAGCCAATCAAAGACCAAAAACAGAAGCGGAAACTCGTTTCTTGATTGATGAACAATTACGAATGGTAGGATGGGATGCAGATACCGAAAATCTGCGCTACTCCAAGGGAACTCGTCCTACAAAAGGTAGAAATCTCGCAATCGCTGAATATCCTACGAATTCTAAAGTGGGAAATAGAGGATATGCAGATTATGCACTTTTTGTAGGAGAGAAATTAGTTGGTATTATCGAAGCAAAAGCTATTCATAAGGATATCCCTTCTGTTATTGATTATCAAGGAAAAGACTATCCAAGATGTATTCGAAAAGAAGATGAGAAATACGTTATAGATACATGGGGAGAATTTAAAGTTCCATTTACCTTTGCAACAAATGGAAGACCTTACCTTGAGCAGTATAAGACAAAATCCGGTATCTGGTTTTTGGATTTAAGGAAACCGGATAATTCGCCGATGGCATTACGGGGCTGGATGAGTCCCGATGGAATGGAAGAATTGCTTGCTGCGGATATAGAAGGTAAGAATAAGAATCTGAAGGAAATGTCATATGACCTTTTGACAGATAAAGACGGACTGAATTTGAGACCTTATCAGCTGAATGCGATTAGGGCGGCAGAAGAGGCTGTTATTAGCGGAAAGCAAACCGCATTATTAGCAATGGCTACCGGTACAGGTAAAACAAGAACTGTATTAGGTATGATTTACCGATTCCTTAAGACAGAGAGATTTCGTCGCATCTTATTTTTGGTAGACCGTACAGCATTAGGAGAACAGGCTCAGGATGTTTTCGAAGAAGTAAAAATGGAAGATCTCCTCACACTTGATGATATTTATAATATTAAAGGTTTGGAAGACAAAACAATTGATAAGGAAACTCGTATTCACATTTCGACTGTTCAGGGAATGGTTAAGCGAATTATGTACAATGACGGTGAAACCATGCCTGCTGTTTCGGATTATGATTTGCTCATAATAGATGAGGCACACCGCGGATACATCCTAGACAAAGAAATGGGAGAAGATGAGGCTCTTTATAGAGACCAAAGAGAATATCAGAGTAAGTATAGGTCAGTTATAGAATATTTTAATGCTGTGAAAATTGCACTTACAGCAACACCGGCATTACAGACTACAGAAATCTTTGGAGAACCGGTTTTTAAATATACCTATCGTGAGGCTGTTATTGAGGGATATTTGGTAGATCATGATGCACCTCATGAGTTAAAGACTAAATTAAATACAGAAGGTATTCATTATAAAAAGGGTGATGCGGTTACAATATATGACCCAATCACCGGAGAAATCGAAAATAGTGAGTTGATAGAGGATGAACTGGATTTTGATGTAGATTCATTTAATAAGCAGGTTATAGTAGAATCCTTTAATAGAACGGTTTTGGAAGAAATAGCAAAAAATATAGATCCGGAATCCCCGAGGGAACAGGGGAAAACATTGATTTATGCTGTTAATGATGACCATGCAGATATGATTGTATCAATACTTAAGGATATTTACACAGAATATGGTGTTGATAATGATGCAATTATGAAGATTACTGGCAGTGTAGCCAACGGAAATAAAAAGAAAATACAAGAGGCAATAAAGCGTTTCAAAAATGAAGATTATCCATCCATTGTTGTCACGGTTGATTTGTTGACAACAGGTATTGATGTACCTTCGATTTCAACGTTAGTGTTTATGCGCCGTGTTAAATCCCGTATTTTGTTTGAACAGATGTTGGGACGTGCTACACGTTTGTGCAAAGAGATTCACAAGACACATTTTGATATTTATGACCCTGTTGGTGTTTACGATGCTTTAGAGGATGTCAATACAATGAAACCAGTAGTAGCAAATCCAAGCACATCATTTACACAGTTATTAGATGGCTTAGAGGAAATGGATGATGAAGCACACGTAAAGAATCAAATCAATCAGGTAATCGCAAAGCTACAGCGTAAAAAGAAAAATATTGATGCAAAAACGATGGAGCATTTCATTGATATGTCAGGAGGAATGGACCCGACACAGTTTGTAGTTGATATTCAAAAACGCAGTCCGGAAGATGCTAAAAAGAGATTATTGGCATATTACGATTTATTCCGTATGCTTCAGGAAAGTAAGCCAAATGGTGGACGACCTGTTGTTATTTCTGATGAACAAGATACTTTTATCGAAGAGAGAAGGGGCTACGGAAATAAAGATGCCCGCCCGGAAGATTACATAGATGCATTCTCAAGCTATATTCAAAATAATATCAATGAGATTGCAGCATTAAAAATTATCTGTACAAATCCGCGTGAACTTACCAGGGATAGCTTGAAGTCCCTGATGCTTACGTTGGATAGAGAGGGATATACAACACAGCAATTAAATACGGCAATATCACAATTGACAAATGAGGAAATGGCAGCAGATATTATAAGCTTGATTCGCAGATATGCTATAGGTTCAGTGCTTATCGGCCATGAGGCAAGAATTAGAAAGGCTGTGGATCGATTGCGAAAAGCACATTCTTTTACTATGCAGGAACAAAATTGGATTAAGAGAATGGAAGATTATTTGCTGAATGAATCAGTACTGAATATTACAGTATTTGATGAGGACAGTCGTTTCAAATCGCAGGGTGGATTTGCGAAGATAAATAAAATATTTAGTGACAAATTAGAAAGTGTCGTTTTAGAACTCAATGAGTATCTATATGATGATGGAGGAAGAACTGCATGACAACACAAGAAATCGTATCAAAACTTTGGAATCTTTGTAATGTATTAAGAGATGATGGAATTACCTATCATCAGTATGTAACTGAGCTTACATATATTCTGTTTCTTAAAATGGCAAAGGAAACCGGTGCAGAGAAGCAGATACCGGAAGGTTATCGTTGGGATGTATTAAAATCAAAAAGTGGTGTTGAATTAAAGAAATTTTACAAAGAATTGCTGAATCATCTGGGAGAAAACTGTACAGGACGCGTAAGAGAAATTTATCAGGGTTCCGCAACTAATATTGAGGAGCCGAAGAACCTCGAGAAAATTATTACGACGATTGATGGACTTGATTGGTTTTCAGCTCGTGAAGAGGGGTTGGGCAATCTTTATGAGGGATTATTGGAGAAAAATGCGAACGAAAAGAAATCCGGAGCAGGTCAGTATTTTACACCTAGAGTCCTTATTGATGTGATGACAAGATTGATGAAACCACAGCCGGGAGAACGCTGTAATGACCCAGCCTGTGGAACGTTTGGATTTATGATTTCTGCAAGCCAGTATGTGAGAGAGAATACAGATGATTTATTCCAATTAGATGCGGATACTGCAAAATTCGAAAGAGAAGAGGCGTTTACCGGCTGTGAGCTTGTGCATGATACACATAGGCTTGCATTGATGAATGCAATGCTACATGATATTGAAGGTGAAATAAAGCTGGCAGATACTTTGTCTAATGCTGGAAAAGAAATGAAAGGATATGATGTAGTATTAACGAATCCGCCTTTTGGAACCAAGAAGGGTGGAGAACGTGCTACAAGAGACGACTTTACATTCCCAACCAGCAATAAGCAGCTCAATTTCCTGCAGCATATTTACAGAAGCTTGAATACAGATGGCAAAGCAAGAGCAGCAGTTGTATTGCCGGATAATGTTTTATTTGCAGATGGAGATGGCGAAAAAATTCGTAAAGACCTTATGGAAAAATGTAATCTGCATACAATCCTTAGATTGCCTACCGGTATTTTCTATGCTCAGGGAGTAAAGACCAATGTATTATTCTTTACGAGAGGTAAAACGGATAAGGCTAATACTAAAGAAGTTTGGATATATGACCTCAGAAATGACATGCCATCATTTGGAAAGACAAATCGTTTGAAGAAAGAAGATTTTGATGACTTTGTTGCTTGCTATGCGGATGGTGATTTGTCAGCACGTAAAGAAACATATAGTGAAGAAAATCCGAATGGAAGATGGAGAAAATTCACATATGATGAAATTTTAGCAAGGGATAAAACAAGTCTTGATATTACATGGATGAAGAGTGATTCGGGGACAGATGATTACACTCTTGCAGAATTGTTAGAACAAATAAAGGAAAAATCATCCAACATATCTAAGGCAGTTGCGGAATTGGAAGCACTTATAGGAGAGGTGGAAGAATAATGGATACAAAAGCATTACGACAAAAAATACTTGACCTTGCTACTCGCGGTAAATTAGTTCCACAGGATCCAAACGATGAACCGGCATCCGTATTGCTGGAGCGTATCAGGGCTGAAAAACAACAGATGGTCAAGGATGGCAAGTTAAAACCTAAGGATATTAAGAATGATACCATTATCTTTGTTGGTGAGGATAATTTACATTATGAGAAGTTCCAGGACGGAACCGTGAAATGTATTGAAGATGAGATACCATTTGATGTGCCAGAGGGGTGGGAATGGACGAGACTTGGATTTTTAGGGCAGTACAAAAAAGGACCTTTTGGAAGTAGTATTACAAAGGCAATGTTTATTCCTGATTCCCTTACTGCAATTAAGATATACGAACAAAAAAACGCTATCTGCAAAGATGCAAGTTTAGGAAACTATTTTATCTCTAAAGATAAGTATGAAACATTAAAAGGTTTTGAAGTTTTTCCAAATGACATAATTGTTAGTTGCGCCGGTACAATAGGCGAGTCTTATGTACTTCCGTCAAATATGAGAAAAGGAATCATAAATCAAGCACTTATGAAAATTACTTTGTTTGATTTAAGATTGCTTGATTTCTATTTGATGTATTTTGATTTCAAACTTAAAGAATCCGCACAAGAACACGGACATGGAATTGCGCTAAAAAACATACCTCCATTTGATGTTTTAAAACAATATCTTATTCCTATTCCACCGATTGAAGAACAAAAGAAAATCATTAAATCAATTAATTCACTATTAGAAATGGTTGATTTGATTGATTCAAATAGTAATGAAGTTGCCGAGCTAATTAATTTTACAAAATCCAAAATACTCGACCTTGCCATCCGTGGCAAACTTGTACCACAAGACCCTAATGATGAACCAGCTTCTGTTCTACTTGAACGCATTCGTACAGAAAAAGAAGAACTCATCAAAGCCGGCAAAATCAAGCGTGATAAGAAGGAATCTATCATCTTCCGTGGTGAGGATAACTCTTATTATGAGAAGATAGGAAGCACCATAAAAAATATAGACGATAGTATCCCTTTTGAAATTCCTGAAAATTGGTGTTTCATACGACTTAAAGAATTGTGGAAATTAATTTCTGGGAGAGATTTATCTCCATCAGAATATAACGATAATCAAGATGGTATTCCATATATTACCGGGGCAAGCAATTTTAGAAATGGCAAAATCGAATTAGTAAGGTGGACATCATCTCCACAAGTTATTACAAAGCAGGGTGACTTGTTACTAACGTGTAAAGGTACAGTAGGAGAATTGGCTTTCAATGATTTTGGAAACGCCCATATTGCCCGTCAAATTATGGCGATACGTAACACATATGGTCTTAATGTGGAATATCTTTGTTTTTGTATAAGCTTTTATATTAAAGAAATTAAAGCAGTTGCTAAAGGCTTAATTCCTGGCATTTCAAGAGAAGATATACTTAATCTAATACTTCCGATTCCACCAGAGAATTACCAAAGGTTAGTTGTATCTCAAATCAGAAGGAGTAATCATGCACTATACTTAATAGAAAAGAGCCTCATCTGAGGCTTTTTTCTATATAAATTAAATTTTCCACAAGACTTTGAATTTTGTTTGTTATACGATACTGTTCTGCTAACGGTGGTATAGGTAATAATAAACCTTTTACAACGTCTGTAGTAACAGCTACAAATGTTGTTCCGGTTGCCTTTTTTATTAGTGTTTCCCTAAAAGCTTTTATCCAATATAACATAAAATATTTTGAAACAGCACCCAAAGGACTTATAGAGGCTAATCCCCTGCCTATACAAAGTTTTCTATCTGTAAGATTTACTTCACCGACAGGCGCTCTTACACATAGCAATATTGAATTAGGCTTTGCAATTTTAGTGAGTTCTCTTGTGTATTGACCACTGTTTTTAATAAGCATATCTGAAAAGTATATTTTCCCTTGATGAAATTCAGTATATTGTGGATTTTCGCAAATACTTGTTCCTTTAGGTGATGTACCCATAATTATATCAGAGATGCTGCTCATACGGCACCAAATCCAATTATGTGGTATTTTAAAAGGAATATCTTCATCAATGCAATGAACTTCATTACCTATCTTCTCATAATAAGAGAATTCGACACTTTTACCTCTATAATTTATTCAGCGGATACCCGCAAATAAATTTATGGAGGTGTCTTTATATGAAGACAGAAATAACTTTTGAAGATTACCTAAAAAAAGGTAATCTATCAGGTAACACCATCGAATCCTATCTGTGGACGGTGAATTACTTCACTACAAATTATGAGAAGGTTTCTAAGGAAAACTTGCTTGCCTACAAGGGCTATCTGATGGAACATTTTAAACCCAAAACTGTAAATCTTAGAATACAAGCAATTAACAAATATCTGGAATATTTAGAAAAGCCACAATTGCGACTCAAAGCAGTAAAGATTCAGCAGAAAAGTTTTTTGGAAAATGTAATCAGCAATGCCGATTATAAATTCCTGAAGAATCAACTTAAAAAAGATAATAATATGGAGTGGTATTTTGTTGTTTGGTACCTTGCTGCGACTGGTGCTCGTGTAAGTGAATTAATTCGTATTAAGATTGAGCATGTGCAACTTGGATATTTTGATTTGTATAGCAAGGGCGGTAAATTACGTAGATTATTCATTCCGAAAATATTACGTGAAGAAACGCTAAAGTGGTTGGGTGAAACCCAACGCACGTCAGGCTATCTATTTCTAAACAGGTATGGTAATCGTATAACGACTAGAGGTATTTCTCAACAGCTCAAGAATTATGCAGACAAATATGGATTGGACAGCAAAGTGGTCTATCCACACTCTTTCCGTCATAGATATGCCAAAAACTTTCTTGAAAAGTATAATGATATTGCATTACTGGCTGATCTTATGGGGCATGAAAGCATTGAAACTACTCGTATCTATTTACGACGTACCGCAAGTGAACAACAAGCACTTGTAGATAAAATAGTAACTTGGTAAGAAGTGCAGCCGCTTTTTGAAAGCGGCTGTTCACTATAGTAACATATTTGAGATATCGTCTATCTCAATAAATATTTTTGAAATATGCTGAGAAATTCGTCGTTGTTCCTCAAACGGAGGCAAAGGAAATACTGCTTTTCTCCCATCTGCAGTACCCAGTCGTGGCATTTTTACTCCATATGAGCAACGATTGGCATATTTCAAAAAAGTAGGTGACATTAGATAGTATAATGCATATTGTGGTTCAACAACATTTGAGAAATTCAACGGAAGAATTTCAGAGGTGCAAAATCCTTCCTCATCTGCAAGAACCACTTTATTTAGATAAGGACGCAACTTGCTATAAAGGACCTGTCCCTTTTTGAACAGATGCTTTGTACTAGACGAATCACGTTCATATTTCCTAATTTTATGTATAACTTTGCCGGAATCTTTTTCAATATCTTCGAGATCTAAAACCCACGCTTCCTCGTCAATATCTTTAGTATCTACATTAACACAGTTTCCATAATCACATATCTCACCTAAACAGCACAATTCCCAATTAATAGGAATATCATCCAAATTCCAATCATTAATATTTTCTATTAATGTTCCGGTTTGTTGATAATAAGAGTTATCCTCACCTTTGAAGATGACAGATTCTTTCTTATCGCGCTTGATTTTACCCGCTTTTATGAGTTCTTCTTTCTCTGATTGTATACGATCTAGAAGAACTGAAGCCGGTTCATCATTAGGGTCTTGTGGTACAAGTTTGCCACGGATGGCAAGGTCGAGTATTTTTGATTTTGTGATAGAAATCAATTTTGAAATATCTTCTTGTTCATTTTTAACTATCTCAATCATATTGAACATATTTTTACAAGAAGCTGCAATACGTTGTTGTTCTTCTATAGGCGGAACGGGAAGAAACAGTCCTTTTAAAATAGCAGCTTTTATACCTGCAACTGTACTTCCTGTTTTATTAGCATTTAACTGGTTTTGAAAAAAATCAGATAAAAGGAAATATAAAAAGTTCGTATTATTTAGTTTCTGATTTCCGTAATGCTGAAATGTTATAAGGCGTTGCCCCGCACTAAATTTATCTAAATCAGCAATAGCAGCATTCCCCAATGGAGCTTCTGTTGTAAATAGAATATCTCCATAACATGAAATTCCTCTTTGTTGTCTGTCTGCATATTCGTCTTCACTTATATAGTCATCAACCGTATAATCAATATACCCAGATTTTACATTTTTTGCTGTTATAAGTGGTACACCAGAGGAAATTTTTGTTGGCGTCGATCCTCGGTAATCTATGAAATTAAATATCTGATTTAAACGTGCCCAACTCCATCCTTCCGGCACTTCAAAAGGTATCTCATCTTCAATACATTTTACACTACCATCTTGAAACTTCTCATAATGTAAATTATTGATTCAATTTCTGCTCAATTTTCAGTCAATGAGAGTTGGGTGGATTTTTTATATCCTATACTTACAAAACAAATCGCCCACAGGGCAGAAAGGCAGGTACATTGCATCATCCACACGAGGAGAGGCAGAGCCGGAATCTTTATTTCCCACTTTAACAAAATTTCTGGAAACTCCGTATATCAATACATCGCATATGAAATGTGCCGGAGCGTTATCAAAATGCGTCAGTAAGGCATCTTTTTTCTCATCAGAAGTGGTGATGTCACATAACACCAAGTCTCGAATAGCTGAAATGGTATAAGAAACATCACTGATATATGGCAATAATTCTGATTCAATATCTTTACAGAACTTGTCTCTGTTCTTTTCACTGTTGTAATAACTGATTATTTTGGGGCTGATGCGGGATTGTCCTTTAATCCATTTACAGACCAATCCATTATCAAATGCAAAATCTACATTATCGTTGGCAAAGCTGCCAAACAACATATAGATAAAATCCATTTGCGAGTAGTCTGCAGCAATTAAACCGCTCAAAAGGATGGTAGCTATACTATGAAAATCAATTCTATTCAATGAAATCATCTCCTGTAATCTTTCTTGTAATCTTCTATGTTTCTTATTTCATGGTAGTAAATCGTTTCGATATGGGAAGTATATCATATAATCAAGTGCAGAACAACAGTTCGAATGATATGAGAGCTATTTTTGAATCCGGCGAGCAGGATTTGTTGGAAAAGACAACAGATTTGCTGATTCACAATCAAGGACTGGAAAAGACCGATGATGGAAAAACAACTGCTTTGCCCAAACAGACAGCAGGAGCAAGGTAGTGTGCGGCGATTCGCTTGATACTACCCCACATCGTTTCTTTCTACCCCAAATTAGTGGAATTGGGGTAGAAAATACATAGAAATGGATTTATTCCCTACATGGGTGGGAGGTAAATAACAGATTGCAATAATGAAACAAATCTATCATTAATGAAAGATATACATTATAAACGCACGGAAACGCACGATAAAAACACGCGTGCGTTTCCGTGCGAATGTGGAAAAAAGTTGAGTTTTTATTTGCTATAGAGTATACTTAAGATAAATTTTTGGTAAAATTACAGCGAAAGAAAGGAGGAGGCTGGTTATGAATTCGTCAGAGAAGGCAAAAAGAATTGATGGATTAATGAAGCATCTTAGAGATGATTGTGGGATTAATATAAATGGAAGCAAGGAAAAACTACAACTGACACAATATGGATATTATCATGGTTATAAAGGATACCGTTTTTATAAACAGAGAAGCAATACCATTCCGTATACGGATTTCTCTCAAATAGTTGCAGTTATAGAGTACGATAATGCTTTAAAGAAGTTGGTATATCCAGCATTGATGTTTATCGAAATGGCGGTAAAGAATTTTACACTTGAACAAATTGTGCCGGGCATGAAGGACAAGTCTATTGATAGTATATATAAGACTAAGATGAATGATGAATTGTCAAATAGTGATTTGAGACTTAAGAGGCTGAAATTGAGAGATAAATTGCATTCTACCCTGTCTACAAGCTATAAGAACAGGAATTCTATGGTTTCGCATTTTTATAATCGTGGACAGGAAATTCCTATTTGGGGAATTTTCGAGATAATGATGCTGGGAGACTTTGCGGATTTCTTATTATGTTTAAATAAGGATGTACGAGAAAAAATAAGTAAGTCGCTGAATATCAACGAAAGTTATGATACGAATTATCAGTTGTTACCTAATGCATTGTTTACAGTTAAAGCATTAAGAAATGCTACTGCTCATAATAATATTGCATTTGATGCTCGGTTTAAGGATAGAAATGCAAATAAAAATGTAATTAAATGGGTGGAGAACGAAACAGGAATTGCTAATGTGACATTTGACTATTTTTCCGATTATATAGCTCTGATTCTTTGTTTGTTAAAACATGTAAACTATCCTAAGCGAATGCTGGTTAAGTTCTTGAAAGAATATGAAGAATGCATTAATGAGCTATATAGTTCCCTTCCATTGCCAATTTATAATAAAATTGTAGCCACCGGTATTCAGGGGAAAATTGCGAAGTTGAATGCTTTTGTGAAAAAATAATGTGTTGTACTTGCATATTTTGGCGCGGTAGTGTATATTATATATAAGGATTGAGGCGTATGTTTCCGGACTGCGCTGAGGCGAGGCGGATAGATTCCGACCTCGCCATTTACATTTTGTGAGTGTTGGCAAGCATTTCTGCTTGCCTTTTTTACACCCATAACTTACAATGTTGTTACAAAACAAAGAAAGGAGAGGTGGCAATATGGAAAAACATACCAACGACCTCACGCTTACACAAGAAATTGCCGGTTATTGCCGTATTTCTGTTGATGAAGAATTAGACAGAGACAACACTTCCATCGAGAATCAGAAGAAGATTATCGAAGAGTTTGTAAAAGCTAAATTTCCCAAGTGTAAGCTTTCTATATATGAAGACCGTGACCGGTCCGGGTATACCTTTGAACAGCGTGAAGGATATGGGCAGCTTCGCAAGAAGCTGATGAATGGGAATATCAGTGTACTTATTGTAAAGGACTTCAGTCGATTTTCCCGTCGAAACAGCAAGGAACTTGTGGAGCTGGAAGACCTGCGTGATGCAGGCGTGCGTATCATTTCTATTGGAGATGCCATTGATTATCCGACTTATAATGACTGGACAGCGATACATTTTCGTTTTTGGAAAATCAACTTTCGGATGCCAAGGATGAGCTGAAAGCTGTGAAGAAACGAAAGATTAAAGAAATTGCCAAGGCTGATGAAGATACAGTTGAAATTATTGAAGAGACCTACGCAGAGATTGAGGATGAATTGATTAACAGAATCAAAGGACTTCAAAATCAGATGAATCTGAGTGTGGATAAGCGAAATGATATTATTCGAATCAACAGACTGGCGAAGACGGCCATAGATATTTTCAATGATATTCTGAATAAGAAGAATCTAGATAAGAAAGATTTAGAGCTGATTATCGATAAGATAATTGTTTTTGAGGATAGAATTCATGTGAAGTTGAAAGCAGATATTGATAATCTCTTAAAAGTTGGCGTTGTAACTACTTTCTACTATCAGCAAGTAGAGGGCAGAGAACAACTACTAAGTGTTGCTGAAGAAACGAACTATGGTACATCTGTAAATTTTAATCATGACAGTAAAGTTATATCAAACAAAAAGGAGTCACCTGATACACGTAATAATTCAACCAAGTCATGTATAGGTGATCTTCTAACCACTACCGTTCCGCTAAAAACTCGCAACAAGCCAGAACGACTCTTTACTGTCAATGTTATCAGTAGTGGCGACCCTTCACAAATACTCACTTTACAAAACCCTCAATTTGTGCTATTCTGTCTCGTATGAGCGGTATTCATAGGAAACTGCATCAGGTGATAATGTGTTGTCACGGACTACGGAGGTGATGACATGAAGATAGGAATTATAGGTGCCGGAAAGGTTGGCTGTTCGATTGGAAAATATCTGACAGAGCATGGTTTTTCGGTTGCCGGGTACTGTAGTAAATCAAAAAAAAGCGTGGAAGAGGCCGCGACTTTTACAAATACAAAAGCATATGATTCTCTGGCCGAACTAGTGGCAGAGAGCACGATTCTTTTTCTTACCACGCCGGATGGTGCGTTGGAAAGTGTGTGGAACGAACTGAAAAAAGAATCAATACAAAATAAAATAGTATGCCATTTTAGTGGCTCATTATCATCCGATTTATTTTCTAATCGAGAGGAATACGGAGTATCTGCCGCGTCCTTTCATCCTATGTATGCGTTCAGCAGCAAATTCACATCGTATGAACAATTGAATCATGTAATATTTACCGCCGAAGGGGATTCTCATGCCCTATCCGTTGTCGGAGACATTTTCCGAAAAGCGGGAAATAAAGTATGCGTCATGGAATCGGCGAAGAAAACAAGGTACCATGCATCGGCATCGATGATAAGCAATTTGATGATTGGCTTGTATGAGATGTCCATTCAGATGCTTATGGACTGTGGATTTTCGAGGGAAGATGCGGTGGAATTGACAACGCCGCTTGTGCAAAATAACATCAAAGCACTGCTTCATTCATCGCCGGAAGAAGCCTTAACCGGGCCGATTGAGAGAGGCGATACCGAAACGGTGAAAAAGCATTTATCCGTGTTGACTGAGGCAGAAAAAGAAGTTTATCTAAGACTTGGTGAAACGGTGTTAGAGATTGCCGGACGGAAAAATCCCGAGAGAGATTATCAAACGATGATTCAGTTATTAAATGATATGTGCAGGAATAGGAGGACACAATAAATGAAAAACACAGTAGTAACGATTCAGCAGATGAAGGAAAAAGGGGAAAAAATTTCAATGCTGACCGCATATGATTATTCGACAGCAAAACTGGAAGACGAAGCCGGAGTAAATACAATTTTGGTTGGTGATTCCTTAGGAAATGTAATTCTTGGTTATGAGGATACGATTTCAGTGACGATGGAAGATATGATTCACCATGGAGCAGCTGTAGCAAGAGGTGCAAAAAACGCACTTGTTGTTGTGGACATGCCGTTTATGTCGTATCAGACATCCGTTTATGATGCGGTTGTCAATGCCGGACGGTTGATGAAAGAGGGACGCGCCGGAGCCGTGAAACTGGAAGGCGGAAAAGAAGTCTGTCCGCAGATTCAGGCAATTGTGGGTGCCGGAATTCCGGTCTGTGCACATCTTGGACTGACACCACAGTCGATTAACGCTTTTGGTGGATTTAAAGTTCAGGGTAAAACGGAAAAGGCAGCAAAGAAATTAATTGCGGATGCAATTGCTGTCGAAGAAGCCGGTGCATTTGCAGTTGTACTTGAGGGAATTCCAAGTAAACTTGCTAATCTTGTGACCGAGAAGTTAGATATTCCAACAATTGGAATCGGTGCCGGAAATGGCTGTGACGGCCAGGTACTTGTTTATCAGGATATGCTTGGTATGTTCTCTGATTTTACACCAAAATTTGTAAAACGTTATGCAAACATTGGAGAAGTGATGAAAGAAGCGTTCCAGAAATATATGGAAGAAATCCAGAGCGGCGCTTTCCCATCCAGTGAGCATGAATACAAAATAGATGATGACATTATTGAGAAGTTGTACTAGGAGGAAGAAAAAATGCAGATTGTATCAACCGTAGAAGAAGTAAGAAAACAGGTAAAGAAATGGAGAGAAGAAGGACTTTCCGTTGGTCTTGTTCCGACAATGGGTTATCTTCATGAGGGACATAAAAGTCTGATTGACAAGGCAGTTGAGCAGAATGACCGTGTCGTTGTCAGTGTTTTTGTAAATCCGATTCAGTTTGGACCAAATGAAGATTTGGCAACTTATCCGAGAGATTTGGAAAGAGATGCGGCGCTTTGTGAAAATGCCGGTGCAAATCTTATTTTCCATCCGGAACCGGAAAATATGTATGAAAGCGATTTTTGCAGTTTCATTGACATGGATGGACTTACGAAGGGATTGTGCGGTAAAACAAGACCGACACATTTCCGCGGTGTCTGCACAGTAGTTGGAAAATTATTTAACATTGTAGAGCCGGACCGCGCTTACTTTGGACAGAAGGATGCTCAGCAGTTAGCAGTCATCCGCCGTATGGTAAGAGATTTGAATTTTAATCTCGAAGTCATTGGCTGCCCGATTATCCGTGAAGATGACGGTCTTGCAAAAAGTTCGAGAAACACTTATCTCTCAAAGGAGGAGAGAAAAGCCGCTGTTATTCTTCATAAAGGATTACTTCGTGGTGAGGAATTAGTGAAAGCCGGCGAAAAAAGTGCTGCCACCGTGAAACAGGCAATTACGGAAATCATTGAGTCGGAGCCACTTGCCAAAATTGATTATGTGGAAATTGTAAACTTTGATAATATTGAAACAATAGAAACGATTGACGGTTCCATTTTGGCTGCCGTAGCCGTTTACATTGGAAAAACAAGACTTATTGATAACTTTATTTACGAATCATAAGATTGGAGGATAAGCGTCATGACAATTCAGATGTTAAAAGGGAAAATACACCGTGCCAAAGTGGTTCAGGCAGAATTAAATTATGTTGGCAGTATTACGGTTGACCCGGTTTTAATGGAGGCGGCCGGCATTTACGAATATGAAAAAGTGCAGATTGTCGATGTAGAAAATGGAAGCCGTTTTGAGACTTACACGATTGCCGGGGAGCCGGGAAGTGGTATGATTTGCTTAAATGGGGCAGCTGCTAGAATGGTTCAGGTAGAAGACCACATTATTATTATGAGTTATTGCGATTTGACGCCTGAGGAAGCATTCGGCCATAAGCCAAAAGTCGTTTTCGTAGATGACAAAAACCAGATTAAACGTGTATCTTCTTATGAAAAACATGGTCAGTTGTCTGACTAAGAAGGGGGATTTTATGTTACAGGGAAAAACTATTGTGCTTGGTGTGACAGGCAGTATTGCCGCATACAAAATCGCAAATCTGACGAGTATGCTGACAAAACTTCACGCCGACGTACATGTTTTGATGACACAAAATGCAACCAATTTTATTAATCCGATTACGTTTGAGACGCTGACGAATCACAAATGCTTAGTCGATACGTTTGATAGAAACTTTAACTATAATATTGAGCATGTTTCGCTTGGCAACAAAGCGGATTTGGTTTTAGTTGCGCCGGCAAGTGCGAATATTATTGCGAAAATGGCAAATGGAATTGCAGATGATATGCTCAGTACAACGCTTCTTGCGTGCCGTTGTAAAAAATTAGTGGCACCGGCGATGAACACCAATATGTATGAGAATCCGATTACGCAGGCAAATCTTCAAAAATTGAGAGATTTCGGAATGGAGGTTATTGAACCGGCAACCGGACTTCTTGCGTGCAAAGCAGTCGGAAAGGGGAAAATGCCTTCAGAGGAAGTGCTGCTTTCTCATATTTTACAGGAAATCCAGTATGAACATGATATGGAAGGAAAACGGGTTTTAATTACAGCCGGACCGACGAGAGAGGCGATTGACCCGGTGCGTTATCTGACGAATCATTCGACCGGAAAGATGGGATATGCACTTGCTAAAACGGCAGCAAGACGCGGAGCCAAGGTTACACTGGTGAGCGGTCCGTGTGAACTGCCGGCGCCGCTTCATGTGGATGTTGTGCCGGTTGAGAGCGCAGCGGATATGTTTGAGGCAGTGAAAACACGTGCCAAAGAGCAGGATATTATCATCAAGGCAGCAGCTGTTGCCGATTATACGCCGATTACGGTAAATACAGAAAAGACGAAAAAGAAAGAGGGCGAAGCGTCGATTGCGCTGAAGCGGACAACGGATATTTTATCATGGCTCGGTGAACATAAAGAAAAAGGGCAGTTTTTGTGTGGCTTTTCCATGGAAACCGAAAATATGTTAGAAAACTCGAAAAAGAAATTAGAGAAGAAACACGCCGATATGATTGTGGCGAACAATCTGAAAGTTGCCGGTGCCGGATTTGGAACGGATACAAATGTCGTTACTTTGATTACGAAAGAGGGGGCAAAAGAGCTTCCAATCCAGACAAAGGATGAGGTTTCTTACGAGATTTTGAATGAAATTATGAATAAAATGGCTTAAAACTGCATAAGATAGTAAGGACGGTATGTGATGACGAGGATACCATAAATTGACAACCACAATAAGATGTGGTATACTCATATGCGTATGCTATATATCGTGTTTTAAGAACGGAGGGATATCTTATGGTAAGAGCCAGTGTTGGCAGTGTCCGGCGTGCCGTAGCAGAGCATGTAGGAAGTAAAGTAAAGGTTCGGAGTAATCTGGGAAGACACAAATATGATGTAACCGAAGGTGTGATTACGGAAACATATCCCTGCATCTTTCTTGTGCAGGTGAAAAACGCGGAAGAGAATAGCTACCAAACGGTATCATACAGTTACACGGATGTCATTACAAAGGACGTACAATTAACTCTGTGCTAGTAGAGGGAGAACTAATAAATGGAGAAATCCGGTTTATTAGTTCTTTTTTTGTTTCGCAGGAATATATATTGTAAGAGACAACTACGAAACAAGGAGGCCAAACGATTGAACCTGATTACAAAGCGAGTTCATATGAACCGGTGTAACGGCAGGGAAGTTAAGCAGCTTACACTTGACCGCGATTTCAATGTGCCGGATGCCAGACCGGATGCGTTACAGATAATGAAAGAACAGGGAGAGGTACAGATAGAGGAAGTTCATATGATGGAGGGAAAGGCAAGTGTAAAAGGACTTTTGCATTTCCAGATTTTATATGCATCGGATGGGGATATTCCGGTGAGTGAGATGACAGGGACAATTCCTTTTGAGGAAACTATTCCCCTGCCACAGGCAAAGGCCGAGGATGAAATTTCGGTGCAGGCGGAGATTGGCGACTTAAAAAGTGAGTTAATTAATTCCAGAAAATTAGGAATGAAAGCAATTGTTGTACTTAATGTGACGGCAGGAAGCGTTTGCGATGGTGAGGGAGCCATTGACATTGAAGGTGGAGAAGATATTTATACCAAAAAAAGAACGGCAGAAGTTTCCTATCTGGTTTTTAGTAAAAAAGATACGCTGCGGGTACGGGATGAGTGGAAAATTCCTGGAACGAAAGACGCAATGCAGCGGATTTTGTACTCGGATGTTTGCATTGGGGAACTAAACACAAGGATGGAAGAAGAAAAACTTCTTGTCGAAGGGCAGGCAAATGTTTTCGTTATTTATCTGGGCGAGGGAGAAAATCCTTCCATTAATTATTTTGAAAACACACTGCCGATTGAGGGGCATATTGACTGCCACGGCTGCAATGCGGACATGGTCGAACAGGTGACAGCCTCCATTCACAGCAGAGATTTAGGTGTGAAAGAAGATGAAGATGGCGAATTCCGTGTGCTGGAAGTCGAAGTTGTATTTGCATTTGATATGAAAGTGTACGGTCAGGAAAAAATTGACCTTCTCACGGATTTTTATTCGCTAAAAGAAAAGTGCGAACCGGTTTATGAGCCATCCTATTTTGAAAACCTGAAAATTCATAATAAAAGCAAATGCCGATTTACCGGTATGGTAACGGCGGGTGAATTTGCGCCGCTGCAAATATGGAATGTAAGCGGTTCTCTGTTTATTGACCATAAAGAACAGAAAGAAGAAGGGTTATTGGTAAGAGGGGCACTTTTGGTAAGTGTGTTATACCAGACCGGGGATGAAAGGGTTCCGCTCGCGACGGCAAAGGGTACGATTCCATTTGAGCAGTTGTTAGAGGCAAACGGTCTTACGAACAACAGCCATATCAATCTCCATGGTATGTTAGAGCAGGTAAGTGCTTCTCTCACCGGAGAAAAAGAGATTGAAATTAAGGCAGTTGCCGCGCTGGATTTACTTGTATTTGACCGGATGGAAGAACCAATTGTTTCCGGATATGAAAGTGAGGAAGTGGACTGGGATGCCTTCCGCAGTGCGCCCGGTATGGTCGGCTACGTGGTACAGGAAAAAGAAACTCTCTGGGATATTGCGAAAAAGTTTTTTACAACCGTCGAGGCAATTATGGAAGTCAACCAAAAAGAAACCGAACAGGTACAAACAGGCGATATGATTTTAATTCTAAAAGAAGTATCTTAAAAGAAAGAAGCACCCATCAGCTCGTATTGTCCGGTATGCTCTGCATCCGGCGGACGAATTGGTGAGTGCTCCTTATCATAAGATATCAAAGATATCGGGTTTTTATGCATCTGTTTCGGAAGTTGTGCCATCGCGCCATGCTTCCATTTTTTTAACGGCAGCATCAATTGTCTTCTGACAAATGTCAGGGAGTTTATCACCCCATGCTTCGGTTGCTTCATCAAATCCCTTTTTGATGGCAGCAATCAAAGTATCTGCCTTGGATGTATCTCCACCGCTCAATGCCTGAGCCATGGAAACGAGACGATCACTTGTCTGTTCAACACCCCAGTAACCATCATCAGCAATGTCTTTCTGTGCCTGTTCAATGGTAGCAGGGTCTGCCTGAATGTCTTTGAACAAATCAGCAAGTTTGGTATACTTTCCTGCCTGTTTGCCAAGAAGTTTTGTTACCAGATTCTGAAGTTGTTCATTTTTTGTTGACAATTCTTTTTTCATGGTGGCAACAACAGAAGAATAATCTTTTATCTTGTTTGATTTGTCATCTGTTTTGCTTGAAGTTTCATATACAACACCAATGTCTTTTGCATCCGCAGTGTTTGTTGCCTGGGAAACTTTTGTTTTTGCTGTTGTCTGTGGCGTCGTATAAGAACTGTTTGCACTTGTAATTCCATTTACACTCATAAGGTTCCATCCTTTCTGTGCCTGTGGCACGCTGCATTCTATGTTCTCTACTTTACATATCGGCAGATTAAAGAGAATAGTTTAGTGTATTCAAAAAATTATCGGTACAAATCCGTCACAAAGACAAAACACCGGTAAGGGAGTTCACGGCATTTCTCCTTGGCAGCCATTGCTTTGTCTTTATCATCAAAAATACCGAATACCGTTGGTCCGCTTCCGCTCATTAAAGAACCCAGTGCACCATTTTGCAGCATACATTCTTTGATGGCGGCAATCTGTGGATAGGCGGGAATCGTTACGGACTCCAAAACATTTCCAATCTGGTTACTCAGTGAAAGAAGGTCGCGCTTTTTCATCGAAGCTAACATGCCATCAATATCCGGATGATTTGTGTGTTCATCGAGTACAAGATTGGTATACACCCATTTTGTGGAAACGTGGATGTTTGGTTTGGCAATTAGAATATAGCAGGAAGGCATCGCCGGAATGGTTGATAGTTTTTCACCGATTCCTTCGGAAAGAGCGGTTCCTTTTAAAATGCAGTAAGGAATATCTGCGCCCAATTTCACACCACGCTTCATCAGGTGTCGTTTGCTAAGTCCCAGTCCATATAAGTCATTGATGGCAAGCATACACGATGCGGCATCGGTACTTCCCCCTGCCATACCGGCGGCAACCGGAATCCGCTTGTCAAGTTTGATATCAAGTCCGCCCTCCAAATGGAATTCGTCCATCAGACGTTTGGCGCTTTGATAGACAAGATTATCTTCATTTACCGGAAGATAGGAAAGGTTTGTTGTCAATTTAATCCCCGGCTCTTTCGTCTTTGTGAGTGTCAGTCGGTCAAACAGGCGGATGCTCTGCATAATCATTTTTACTTCGTGGTAGCCATCTTCGCGGCGTCTAATGACATCCAGCCCAATATTAATTTTTGCCGGTGCATTTATCCAAATCGAATCCATTTCATTTCTCCCTTCTGCTTTTGTAAAGAGTGTACCATAAATTCATTTTCCTGCAAAGTGTATAAATAGAAAAGATTCGTCAATGCTATGATTAGACAATATGAAATCAGGAGGAAATAAAAATGACAGGAAAGAAAAAGTGGATTGCGATTGCGGGATTGTTTGTGGTGACGTTTGTTCTCATGTTTTTTTATGCAAGACAGATGAGACAAAACCGAATGCAGAAAGATATTGCGAAGGAAATTCTGCGGCTTCACGTGGTTGCCAACAGCGACAGCAAAAAAGACCAAGCATTGAAAATGGAAGTAAAAGAGGCGGTTGTTACATATCTGCGTGGCGTGATGCAGGACGCAGAAAGTGTGGATGAGGCGCGTATACAAATTCAGAAAAGGCTTCCGGAGATTGAAGCGGTTGCGAAGGAGAAAATGCAGCAAAAGGGCTATTCTTATGATGCGGATGCCACGCTCTCGTCCTGCTACTTTCCGGTGAAAACATATGGCGATATGATTTTTCCGGCGGGCGAGTATGAGGCACTGAAAGTAAATTTGGGAAAAAGTGCGGGAAAAAACTGGTGGTGTGTGATGTATCCGACGCTGTGTTTTGTGGACTCCACATACCAGATTGTGCCGGGAGAATCCAAGGAAAAATTAAAGAAATGTTTGACGGAAGAGGAGTACAATTCACTGCTTGATGGGGAAAATGGTATCGAAACTTCTTCTTTGTTCATAGAATGGATTAGGAATATTCTTTTTTCTTGAAAAAAAAGGGGTTCCGTGATAAAGTATAGGAGGTGTCATGTACTTTTATTAGGTATATGAAAAAGTTACCGGCAGGGTGAAATACCCGGAAAGGGGTTCCTATGAAAAAGAGGGTAGCAGTGATTTTTGGTGGACAGTCATCGGAGCATGATGTGTCCTGTGTTTCCGCAGCAAATGTAATTGACGGACTGCGGGAAGATAAATATGATATTTACCGAATTGGTATTACGAAAGAGGGCAAATGGCTTTTTGTGGAAGATACCGATTCGATTCGAGATGGTTCATGGGTAGAGGGTACGGTGACAGCAGTGATTTCACCGGATCATGGAAAGAAAGGAATCTGGAAAGTAACAGGAAATGATGTGGAAGTGATTCCGATTGATGTGGCTTTTCCGGTTCTGCATGGTAAGTTTGGAGAAGATGGAACGATTCAGGGTCTTTTTGAACTGGCGGGAATCCCGTATGTGGGATGTGATGTTTTAGCATCCGCTGCAAGTATGGATAAGATTTCAACAAAGATTTTTGCTGACCGCATCGGTGTCCGTCAGGCAGCTTATGTGGCAGATATTGCAAGAGATTTGAGTGAAAAAGAAGAGACAATTGCAAAGGTAGAAGAGAAACTTGGATATCCGGTTTTTGTAAAGCCATCCAATGCTGGTTCTTCACAGGGTGTCAGCAAGGCACATAACAGAGAAGAGTTAGAAAAAGCGCTGGCACTTGCGAAAAAACATGACCATCGTGTATTGATTGAGGAAACGATTATCGGACGAGAAGTGGAGTGTGCAGTTTTAGGCGGACAAAATCCAAAAGCTTCGCCGGTTGGTGAGATTTTGGCGGCAGCAGAGTTTTATGATTTTGATGCCAAGTATAACAATGCGGAATCGAAGACGGTAATTGACCCGGATTTGCCGGATGAAGTGAAGGAGAAAATCCGGACAAATGCAGTAGCGGTATTTCGCGCCGTGGGCGGTTTTGGATTATCGCGTGTTGACTTCTTTGTGGAGCAGGGAACGAACGAAGTGATTTTCAATGAAATTAATACACTTCCGGGATTTACCAACATCAGTATGTATCCGATGCTTTGGAAGGCAGCAGGGTTTGAGAAAGAAGAATTGTTAGATCAGATTATTGCACTTGCATTTGAAAGATAAGGAGTCAGAACATGACAAAAGAGGTTAAACTTAGAATCTGCGGCATGCATATGCACGGCGAAGACGGCGACCGCGATGATGTGGAAGTGATTTCTGTTGGGCAGATGTGTGAGAGAGATGGATTTGCATGGATTACCTATGAGGAAGTTGTGGAAGAGGAAGAAAATGGACTTGTCTCCGTTGTGAAAAATCTGGTGAAATACAAAGACGACCAGTTAGAGATTATCAAGCATGGTCCGGCAGAAAGCCATATGGTGTTTGTGCCAAATGAGACGACGTATTCATATTATTCGACGCCGGTCGGGGAGCTGGAGATTGCGCTTAGCACGAAATCGCTCCAGAAGATACTCACCGAGCGGGGATTTCATTTGAAGTTAGATTATGATTTGGAACTGAACCAGACATTTTTGTCTAACTGCAATGTAGATATTTTCATTGAAGAATAAAGGAGGAGTTGTGTGAGTAAATTACATTTTACGAAAATGCACGGAACCGGCAATGATTATGTTTATGTAAATTTATTTACAGAACAGGTAGACGATGCATCCAAACTGGCGGTTTTTGTGAGCGACAGACATTTTGGAATTGGCTCCGATGGCTTGATTCTGATTGCACCGTCTAAAACTGCGGACTGTCGTATGATTATGTATAATGCAGACGGCTCGGAAGGTGCGATGTGTGGAAACGGGATTCGCTGTGTCGCAAAGTATGCGTATGAGCATGGAATAGTTCATTCAGATGAGATTACGATTGAAACAAAGAGCGGCATAAAAGCATTAAAACTTACCGTGGAAAACGGATTGGTTACTTACATAACGGTAAATATGGGACAGGCGGTATTGGAACCTGCAAAGATTCCGGTATCAGCAGATGGCGATACATTTGTTGCTAGAAAACTTGTGGTTGACGGAAAAGAGTATGAAGCCACTTGTGTTTCAATGGGAAATCCGCATTGTGTGATTTTTACAGAGGGAATTGATGATTTAGATTTGGAAAAAATTGGACCATCTTTTGAAAACCACGAGCTATTTCCGGACCGGATTAACACAGAGTTTGTTGAGGTAATCGATGACCACACGATAAAGATGCGGGTGTGGGAACGCGGTTCCGGGGAGACGATTTCCTGCGGAACAGGCACATGTGCATCCGTTGTAGCGGCTGTTTTAAATGGCTTTTGCAAACGGGGAGAAGAAGTTGAGGTACAGATTCGTGGGGGTAAACTATATGACACGTATTTAGCTAATGGCGAAGTACAGATGAAAGGACCGGCAACGACGGTTTTTGATGGAGAGATTGACGTATGAGATATATCAGTATTGACAGTGCACAGCCCGGAATGATTGTTGGGAAATCCATTTACAATGAACAGGGCAGCATTTTAGTGAATTACCGGGTTAAATTGACCGAACGGTTAATTTCAAGAATGCGTGATATAGGCTTGGCGGGGTTGTATATTGAAGATGAGTTATCATCAGATATTACAGTAGAAGATTTGATTAGTGATGAATTGGGGGTAAAGGCGACTAAGGCGTTGACAAAACTTGATATTGATGCCGCACTTAAGGTGGCAAGTGACATCACAGAAGAGTTAAGTTTAAATGGTGATATTAATGTCAACTTAATCAGTATGCGGACAAACTCAGATTATACTTACAAACATTCGGTAAATGTAGCAGTTTTGTCGGTGCTCACAGGTATCGGTATCGGATTGAAAAAGTCGATTCTGAAAGAGCTTTCGGCAGCAGGACTTTTGCATGATATCGGAAAACTTAATTTGCCGCTTGATTTATTGGAAAAGGCAGGTCCGCTTTCTGAGGAAGAGTATGAGACAATGAAAACGCACTCAGAGCTTGGCTATGAAAGACTCAAAGAGAACATTAACATCAGTTCCAAGACGAAAATGGGTGTTTATATGCACCATGAAAATGTAAACGGTTCCGGTTATCCACTGGGACTGCGTGGCGACCAGATTTATATGTTTGCAAAAATTATTCACATTGCGGATGTTTATGATGCGATTACAAGTGAGCGTCCTTATAAAAAAGCGCAGTCGCCAAAAGAAGCCATTGAGTTTTTGATGAACAATGCAGGAAAAATGTTCCAGCCGGAATATGTAAAGGCATTCATTACTTACATACCGGTTTATCCAAAAGGACGTAACGTGATATTGTCGGATGGTAACGTTGCGGTCGTGGTAGAGAATCGCCAGTACCATACGCTCTACCCGGTTGTGCGCCGGTTGTCCGATGGTGAAACGATTGATTTGGCAGAACAAAATGAGAATCTTAGTGAGCCACTTTCGATTTTGGATTTTGAGAGGTAATAAAAAAAGACCCGGGTTCAAAGCGGGATATTTGCGAAGCAAATATAGCTTTGAACCCGGTTTCTTTTTTTATTAGAGAAGGGGGAAGGGAGGGTATTTGAAAAGGGAGTTGACAATGTGCGAAATATGATGTATGTTATGTGCATGATAAAACATTAAAGACGGACTGGCATTGGGTAAATTATATAAAGATGCGATGCAGGTATTGCTGTCAGTGGCAGAAAATGAAACTTGAAGAATGGATTCATACAAAACGGACATAATGGGAAAGTATTGGTTTATAGAGGAGGTGGTTTTTAATGGATATAAAGCAGTTAATTGGTGAAACCACGTATTATGACAAGAAGCTTGCGCTAGAGACAAAAAGACCTAAAAGCTGGTGTAAAAGTATCAGTGCATTTGCAAATTGTTTTGGTGGCAAGCTGGTATTCGGTGTAGCAGATGATGATGAGTTGGTGGGGCTTGCTAATGCAGAAGAAGATGCAGAAAAAATTAGTGAGGCAATTAAAATACATTTAAATCCTATACCAGATGTTAAACTTTCTTTTCAAAAAGATGGAGCAAAGACGTTTATTATTGTAGAAGTAATGAAAGGACAGCAGACGCCATATTATTATGATGGAGATGGGCAGCTTGTTGCATTTATGCGCATAGGAAATGAAAGTGTTCCAGCTACACCGTCCCAGTTAAGAGAGTTAGTACTTCGTGGAAGTGGAGAAAGCTATGATAGTCTGAAATCAAGATATGATTTTAGTGATATGTCTTTTACAAAATTAAAATCGGTATATAAGAAGAGAACAGGAAATACATTTGATGATACAGATTATGAATCTTTTGGTTTGGTTGATGAAAATGGAAATCTTACCAATGCAGGTGCACTTTTGGCAGATGAATCTCCAGTGCGTCACTCTAGATTGTTTTGCACAAGATGGAATGGATTAACTAAGGCATCAGGAATAGTGGATGCACTTGATGATAAGGAATATTCAGGAAGCCTTGTAACTTTATTGCAGTCCGGAACGGAATTCATTAGAAATAATTCAAAGAAGGCATGGCGGAAGGTGGATGATGGCAGAATAGATATGCCTGATTATCCGGAGCGAGCAGTGCTTGAAGGTTTAGTAAATGCTCTGATTCATCGAAGTTATACGGATATAGGAAGTGAAGTTCATATAGATATGTTCGATGATAGAATAGAAATATATTCACCGGGAGGAATGGTAAGTGGTATATCTTTAAAAGGAAAAGATATGTTGAAGATTCCTTCAAAACGAAGGAATCCAATTTTAGCTGATATTTTCAGTCGTTTAAAATACATGGAACGTAGAGGCAGTGGTTTTAAGAAAATTTTGGCAGACTACGAGGAACAGGTAGAATTTGATGAGACGAAGATGCCAGTCTTTGAAGCAGATTATGATGATTTTACATTGACTTTGTATAATTTGAATTATGTCGCTAATTATTTGGCAGAGACTAATGGAGTTGAAGACGGCACTCAAGACGGCACTCAAGGTGGCACTCAAGGTGGCACTCAAGAAAATATACAGACCCAAATTTTTGATATGATAAAAGAAAACGAAAAAATTTCTACATCCGATATTGCCATAAAGCTTGGTATCAGCGTAAGAACAGTAAAAAGAAGAATAAAACAAATGCCAAATGTGTCATATATTGGAAGTGGTTACAGCGGTCACTGGGAGATAGAAAAATAATAAATGGAGGTCATACTTATAAAGTATGACCTCCATAAAAATTTACCGCTCCTCTTTTTTTGAATCTATTTTTGTTTGAGCATCCGTTATATCTTCTAAATAGTTATCCATTTTTTCATCATATTCTTTGTAATTATACCCATAACTTTCTTCCATTTTATACATATTAGTAACCGTTTCATGTGTACTAGAAATTATTTTTTTTAACTCTAATATATTTTTGTTCTTGGACTTAATACGAGCTAGTTTTGCATATAAATCTTTTTCTTTTCCGACATCTTCTACACATTCATCTAATAAACTTTCAACATAACTGCTACTACTACCTTGTTGGATTAAAGAATGGGGAAGGGAGGGTTCTTGAAAAGGGAGTTGACAAAAAACAACTGCCCCGCTGCAAGCTTCCCTTTCCCTTATCCGCAAGCAGAAACATAGAAAAACAGCAAGCTATATTTGCAGAGCAAATATCCCGCTTGCTGTTTTTTCTATGTTTCTGTATTTTTTATCTTCCTGCCTTTTTCAATGCTTTCAATTTACTTCTTTGCCAGAATCCGAGTTTTTCTTCCGGATTGTCAAGCACGTTACGTCCTTTGACGCCCATAATGTAAATTCCGCTGATGACAACTTTTAATTCTTTCTTTACCGGGAGAACCGGGAAGATTTTTTCGTCGCACATCAAAGACATTACTTTTGGTCCGATTTTAGCTTTGACAATCGGTACTTTTGAGCCACGGAGATATTTCGGTGTGTTTTCCAAAACCATCTTTGGAAGACCGGAATCTTTTAATTTCATCCGCTTTTTGTCAATGACAAGAATGGTTGCTGTCTGGGATGCGGCCTGCATCTGTGCCTGCGATTCGTCCTGCTTCTTCTGCATTTTTTTGCCTAAGAAGTAAAGAACGACCATGACAACAACTAATACAATGGCAACAATTGCTAAAATAGTTAAAAAAACATGCATGGTTTGCGATTCCTCCACTTCATAAAAATTTCAAACTGGAACTATTCTATCATGGAATGGGAAAAAAAGAAAGGTTTAGCTGATTTTTTTTCGATTTTCCTCATACATTTCCTCAATAATTCCACGTACGTAAACGCCGAGGTGTTTTTTTGTTTCCTTGTCCAGCTCTTCCGGATAAATTGGTTTTCCGTATTCGATCAGGATTTTTCCCTTTTTAATCCAAGGCAGATTATTTTCAAAAATATTTTCGGTGTTGCATAAGCAGACCGGGATAATCGGACATTTTCCCTTGGTGGCAATCTTCATACTGCCTTCTTTAAATTCAAGCAGTGTATCGGTTGCATTTCGGGTTCCCTCCGGTGCAATGTAAATGGAATAGCCGTTTTTTACGAGTGTGATGGCAGATAAAATAATCTGCAGATTCTGTTTTACATCACCACGGTCCATAAACAGACAATTTAAAAAATACATCCACTGTGCGACACAAGGCATTTTCTTAATTTCCATTTTCGAAATAAAAGCGGTCTGATTCGGAACCGTTGCGTAAGCTAAAATGATGTCATAAAAGCTGCGGTGGTTGGCGGCATACATTACCGGTGTGTCTTTCGGAATATTTTCTACGCCAATAATGGTCTTTTTGCAGCCCGAAACAAACATTACAAGATTAAACGCTCCCTTAACAATGACTTGTGCGATGTGGGCTGCCGCACGTGGGCTGATAAGCCGCACAATTGCTTCAATCAGGTACATTGGAAGGCTTAAAATCGTAATAATAACATATAAAATTAAAATAATAATGGTTCTCATACAAGTACCCCTTTTCTATTGATTTGGTGCTGGAGACGACGGTGAGGTTTCATATTCATCGGGATTCTCCACATCGACTTTCGGTGTGTTTTCATCCGCTTTTTGGTTGACACCATATAATTCCTCAAGTGTCAGCTTATTCTTTTTTAAGTAACTGGCATAGCTGACGCCGACATAGCGAATGTGCCATGGTTCGTAAGAATAGCCGGTAAGTTTTGTTTTTCCTTTCGGATAGCGGATAATATAGCCGTATTTGTGAGCATTTTTGGCGAGCCATCTGCCCTCTTTGGTAGAGCCAAAACGCTCGGTCAATAAGCAGTCTACCGAATTGGCGGAAACATCAATTGTAAGACCTGTCTGATGTTCGCTGCTGCCGGGTTTTGCGGATAAAGAATCCGTCGCTTTTTTTCCATGCAGTGCAACGTTTCTTGAGTAAATGGATTTCTGGCGTTCATACGAACGGTAGCCCGAAACACCATATAAAATAATGCCCTTTTTCTCGGCGGCACGAAACATTTTTGACAGTGCTTTGGATGCAACACGCCGCATTTTTCGTTTGTCGTCGTGTGAGTTCGAACTGAATCGAACGGAAATCTCGACCAAATCTTTTGGTACATAGGTCGATGGCAGCAGATAGTCGCGGCTTACAAGTGCCGTGTAACTGCCGGGTACTACATCTAAGGGAACCGTAACATTGTTTGTTGTAATGCTCTCAAGGTTTGAGGGAAGTAAAGGTGGCTCAGTCGGTTCCGGTTTTGTCGCAGATGGTGTTGTCACACGGGGCGTGGAAATGGAATCGGACGTTGTTTGTATGTGCGTCTGTCTCCAGTAATAAATTCCTGCCACGGTGACAAAGAATACTGCGAAAATCAAAAGTATTCGCTTCATAAGTGTCTCTATCCTCAAATAACTGAATATTATCGTGTAAGCACGAAATTTTTATCCTAATATTACGATTATACCCTTATAAAGCGTAAAAATCAATGCCCGAAAATGTTTTTAGAACAGTGAATGGTTCATTTTTTTTAGTGCTCCATATAAAAGCATACCAAGTAAATAACAGGAAATAATTTCTCCTGCGCCAACGGTTGCTATCATAAAAGGAAATGCATCTGTGGCACCATAGGCGTAACGAAGGACAAATGGCACGATAATCATATTGGAAACAATTGGCGGAATTGGCACCAGCCATGTATGGCGGCGAAGTGCATACGAGCCGAGGGCACCGATTAAGGTAGCAACGCTTCCGAAAATAATATCGAGAAGAACACACCCGGTCAAGGTATTGCTCAATAGACATCCGATGACAAGCCCCGGAATTGCTGCCGGTGTAAAGGCTGGCAGTATGGTTAATGCTTCGGAAACACGAACTTGAATAACGCCGCTTGCAAAGGCGCTGAATACATAAGTCAACACGACATAGAGGGCAGCGATAACGGCTGCCTGACAGATAAATACTAATTTTTTGCTTTTCATTTTTTTCTCTCCTTAGTTTTGTTTAATGAGTGGATGGTTTCGAACACTCAGTCAAAGCAGACCAATTTCTTACTAGGCATTGGCTGCTTTTTCAGCCTCATAGGCTTCTCTGACTGCATGAGCCAGCTGGTCGCCACAGGAAGTGCCTTTAAATCCACATTGGATGCCGGATAATTTGTTTGAAATTTCATCTACGGTTAATCCATCAACCAGTGCAGGAATGGCTTTCAAATTTCCATCACAGCCACCATAAAACTTTACATTTGTGATAACGTCACCATTAATTTCCAAATCAATCTGTTTGGAACAAGTACCTTTTGTATAATAGGTGTAATTCATTATCCTTCCCTCCTTTCCTTCGCTCTACATTGTAGCGAAAATATGCTTGTTTGTCAAAGGAAAAAGCGGTATAATATGTTTGGGTGATAACGTGAAAATTCCTGAACAGGTAAAATCGATTATTGAGACATTAGAAGAAAATGGTTACGAGGCATATGCCGTGGGAGGCTGTGTCCGCGACACACTTTTGGGGCGCGTACCGGATGACTGGGATATTACAACGTCTGCGAATCCGATACAGGTGAAAGCCCTTTTTTGGCGTACCATTGATACGGGAATCCAGCATGGAACCGTGACGGTTATGATTGGTGATGACGGTTATGAAGTGACAACTTACCGCATGGACGGCGAATATGAAGACCACCGTCACCCGAAAGAAGTTTTATTTACGCCCAATTTGAATGAAGATTTAAAACGCCGTGATTTTACAATTAATGCGATGGCGTATAATCCGCGTGTTGGAATCATAGATTTATATGGAGGGCGTGAAGATTTAGAAAAAAAAGTAATCCGCTGTGTCGGTGAGGCAAATGAGCGGTTTGATGAAGATGCACTCCGAATGCTGCGAGGGATTCGGTTTGCCGGACAGCTTCAGTTTGAACTGGAAGAAAAAACATTTTTGGCAATAAAGGAAAAAGCACCGACTTTGGTAAATGTGAGTGCCGAGAGAATCCGCACCGAACTTACCAAGCTTATTGTTTCAAAGGGAAGTGACAAATTGCTGCTTGCCGTAGAGACGGGATTAAGTGCATATTTTCTGCCGGAACTTGAAAAAATGCTTGCTACAACGCAGGAAAATCCACATCACTGTTTTGATGTCGGACATCATTCGCTGGCAGCCATTTCTCATATTAATGATTTGGGAGAGCAGGCGGGATTTCGCACAAAAGAGCGGGTAATGTTAGCTTATGCTGCGCTTCTTCATGATGTGGCAAAACCGGACTGCAAGCAGGTTGATGACGAAGGAATTGCCCATTTTTATAAACATCCGGAGTACGGAGCTAAGAAGGCGAGAGGAATTCTCCGCCGGTTAAAATTTGATAATGAGACCGTGGCAACGGTAACGACCTTAATTCGTTATCACGACAGACGTCATGAAAACTGCGTTTTGTCAGATGAGCCGCAGCCAAGAAAAGCAAAGCAGGCGATGCGGCGGCTGATGAATCAGGCAGGGACGGATTTAATGCCGCTTTTGTTTATTTTACAGCAGGCGGATTTGTTGTCACAGAGTGAATATAAACAGAAGGAAAAATTGATGCGCCTAGAGGCTGCGAAGCGCTGCTATCGGGAAATATGCGAGGCGGGCGAGGCAGTCTGTGTGAAAGATTTGGCAATTGGCGGACGTGAGCTGATACAGATGGGGATGACACCGGGACCGGCAATTGGTGAAATGCTGCAACAGTTATTGGAGCATGTGTTAGCGCATCCGGAAGATAATGAGAAAGAGAAACTGCTTTTTTTAGCGAAAGAGTGGAAAAAATAAACGAAGAGGGAGTGATTCGATGTTTCATAATAGTCGAAAAACGATTGGTGTGTTTTTGGAGCGTTCTGCGAGCGAATTTCAAAATCGCCTATGTCAGGGAATTATTACCGGGGCAAAGGAAATTGGTTATAATGTTGCCGTGTTTTCCGATTATGGTAATTATGGACAGAACCACCGCTATTTTATCGGAGATCAGACATTGTGGGAACTGCCGCCTTACGAAGAGTTAGACGGTGTTGTTTTAGCGCTTGATACGATGGAGGAAATCGTCAGCAGAGAGCATGTTATTAAGAACATAAGAGAGCGCTGCCATTGTCCGATTGTCAGTATCCGCGAGCTTTTGGTCGGAGCAAATAATCTGCTTGTGGATAATAGCAGCTGTATGGAAGGGCTGATTGATCATTTTGTCAAAGAACATGGGATGAAAAAACTGTGTTTTATGACAGGACCAAAAGACCACTGGGATGCACAGGAGAGGCTTCTTTGTTTTAAACGTAAAATGGATGAATATGGACTTTCCTATGGTGAGCATCAGATTTTTTATGGAGATTTTTGGAAAAATAAAGGTAAAGAGGCATGTGACTGGTTTTTAGCAGAGGGTGAGCCGCAGCCGGAGGGAATTATCTGCGCCAATGATTATATGGCGACAGCCGTTGCCAGTGAACTTATTCGGCGTGGGTATAGGATTCCTCAGGATATTGCGGTGAGTGGATACGATGGTATGCGAAGTACACTTTCCTTTACCCCATGTATTACGACGGCGACAGTTCCGTTTTTTGAAATGGGCAGGCGGGCAGTACAAATTATTGATAAAAAGCAGGATTGCCCGGAAAAAGTGGAGAATGTGTTTTTTGACGCTGTTTTGCAGCCGAGGGAATCATGTGGCTGTATGGCAAGTGAGGGACAGGAGGTCATGACCATCCGCCAGCGTATGTATGAGACTGAAAACATTGGCCAGAACCGTGAAATGCAGTTTCATTTTATGTCGATTCATATGAGTGAATGTCATACGATTGATGAAGTCGGACAGAAAATCGGACGTTATATTTATAATATTGAAGGCTTTAAAGATTACTGCATGTGTTTGTGTGAGGGCTGGCTGGAAAAAAAAGAGTTCAAAGGCTTTACTGATAAAATGGAAATGCCAATTGCTATTCGTAATCGGGAAAATATCAGCCCGACCAGAGAACGTTTTGACCGCAGAGAACTGATTCCTAAATGCATGAGCAGCGAAGAGCCGCAGATGTGGTTTTTGGCATCGCTTCATTTTCAGGATTTATGTTTTGGCTATGAGGCGCTGCAATTTATAGATGCCGAAACGACGGGACGGCTGTATATGTATTGGAACATTATTATCGGCAATCTTCTTCAGGACATTATGACATATCAGAAAATGCAGAAACTTGTTGTAAAACTGGAAGAAATGTATGACCGCGATGCGCTGACCGGGATGTACAACCGACGCGGTTTTGAGAACCGCGGGAATCCGATGTTCGAGCAGGCAAAAGAGGAGGGAAAGCAGATTTTCCTTGCGATTATCGATATGGATGGCATGAAACAGATTAACGACAATTATGGCCACATCGAAGGCGATTATGCGTTGAAAAAAGTGCGCGAAGCGATTCATCATGCATGTCCGGATGCGGTGATTCAGGCACGCACCGGTGGTGATGAATTTGAAATTATTGCCGAAGATATTGCAGAAGATGAGGGCGTTCATTATCTGGAAGAATTGGTTGCTTATCTGGATGCGTTCAATGAGAGTGGCGGTAAAGAATATGATATTCACGCCAGTTATGGGTATGCCTGCCGCGTTCCTTCGCAGCAGGATACCATGGAAATTTTCATTAAAGAAAGTGATGAAATCATGTATCGGAATAAAGTAATTAATAAAATTAACCGTGGCGAGGCGTTACGATAACTCGTCAGCAAATGGGGCGATACTTCTTTTGAGTACGCCCTTTAATTGTGCAATCATCGTGCCATAGTTGACAATTGGGACATTCTGGTCTTTTGCTTCAGCGATGCGAAATGCCATTTCCCGCTTGCTTAAGGTGCATCCGCCACAGTGGACAATCAGCCGGTACGGACTCAAATTTTCCGGAAATCCACCGCCGCTTGATGTGGCAAAGTTTAATTTTTTACCGGTGTACTCGGAAATCCAGCGTGGCAGTTTTACCGTTCCAATGTCATCGCACTGTCTGTGATGTGTACATCCCTCTGCCATCAGAATTGTGTCGCCATCTTTTAATTTGTCAAGCATTTTTACTCCTTCAATCTGTGTCTGTAAATCTCCCTTATAACGGGAAAAAAGAATCGAGAAAGAAGTAAGCGGAATGTTTTTTGGCGTGTCTTTTGATACACTTGCAAATGCTTGGGAGTCCGTAATGACAAGTTTTGGCGGCTGGCCCAGCTTTTTCAAAGTGTCTGCAAGTTCGGTATCCCGGCATACAATAGCGGTCGCTCCGGATTCCAGCACATCTCGAATTACCTGCTGCTGCGGCAGAATCAGACGTCCCTTTGGTGCCGCAGAGTCAATCGGAACGACAAGAACGACAAAATCGAGTGGGGAGAGCAAATCACCAACGATTTTTCCGGTCTGGTCATCTGTCGGCAGTTTTGTCGTCATAAGTTCTTTCAATTCATGAATGTGATACCCTGTTTTGGAACTAACACATAAATCTCCATATGCCTGAATTGCTGCTTCATTTCCAGCCCATAAATCCTGTTTGTTCAACACAACAATTGAAGGAATATTTTTCTTTTTCGTCAGGGCAAGAATCTGGTGCTCAAAAGAAAAATCTTTTGCTGCCTCGTTTCCATCGGCAACAATTAACGCCAGGTCCGTTTTATTTAAAACGCTTCGCGCCTTTTTGATGCGCTCTTCGCCCAACACGCCTTCATCGTCAAGTCCCGGTGTGTCGATTAGCATAACCGGACCAAGCGGTAAAATTTCCATTGCCTTGTAAACCGGGTCAGTTGTGGTTCCCAGTACATCGGATACAATGGCTAAGTCCTGTCCGGTTATGGCGTTAATGAGACTTGATTTTCCGGCATTTCGCCGTCCAAATAAAGCAATGTGGATTCGTTCTCCCTTTGGTGTTGTGTTCATTGACATAATCTGTCATCCTTTCTTAAAAAGGCGGTATCTTGTAAGATAACCGCCTTTGGTCTGCTATAATAACTGTTTATTATTTGTAAAGAGTGATGCTTCCGATAATCGGAAGTTTCTTTGGCTCGCCGGAGCAGGCATTTACAATGCCGACAATAGCAAATGCTAAACAAACCAATCCAATCAGTCCGGTTATAAGTGTTCCCACAAAGGATAAGATTCCGAAGCTTGTAACAGAGATTACAAAGGAAATACCATTGCCGATTATGTTAAGTGCTACACTGAAAATAAAAAGCACAATTCCCTGATTTGTATGGAATCTTGCGTATTGTGAATCTTTTGCTGCAAGTAGCGGAATCAGGAAAAGAATTCCGAAATAAGCTAAAATCCCCATAACTTTGTTATTTTGTACATCCTCTGAATTAAAAACAATGTTTTCTTCGTTCATTCGATAAACTCCTTTCGTTTCTGTTTTAGCAGAAATTGGTTTCGCATGGTACTATCATAATAGCTTATGTGGGGGGGATTTTCAAGGGGTGTTATTTTTTTTGTTTTCCGTAATTCAGTAGAAAAACTTTGCGTCTCGTGGGCGCTCTCGCTCGTTGAGTGCGTAGCGGTATGGGCACTGAAACTACCAGTGCCACATACCGACGTACTCAAAACCCACTCGTCACAAAGTTTTTCTACTGAATTACGGAAAACAAAAAAAGATAACGCATCATATGGGGAAGGCAGGGTTGGAGTCAATTGATCCTCGCAGAATAGAGGGTCCACTGAAGCTTATGCAACCTAAATCTTTACAAAAAGCAAAAAGAGTTGCATCCGTTTTAAAATGAAGCGAAAAAAACAACCAAAAAGAAAAAATTGGCAGAAAGGGTTGCATATAACCTGCGATTTTCCTTGATTAGGCTTAATTATAAGGCAAAAATGCAACTCTATGAGGCAAACAAGCAAAAAGAGTTGTCATAGAACCAATAAACACACCTAGAACAAAAAAGATTAATGGCAGTTTCTTCGGTTTCCGTAATCTAGGAGAAGGGCTTTGTGACGAGTGGGTTTTGAGTGCGTCGGTATGAGTTGCAAGAAGTCCGGTGGACTTCTGTTATGCAACGACCGAAGCGGAGCGGAGACCACTGGTAGTTTCAGTGCCCATACCGCTACGCACTCAACGAGCGGGAGCGCCCACGAGGCGCAAAGCCCTTCTCCTAGATTACGGAAACCAAAAAAAGTACCATCCCCCCTTGTGAACCCCCTTCTTTTATGCTACAATAAATATATCAATAAAAGGAGGGGAATCATGGAACAGTTTTTGACGGATGATGATCTCCTTGGACTGTTAGAGGAGCTCGATCAGGAGGACGCTGAGATTGAAGAATTAGAATTTGAGATGGAGATGGAAGCCTCTAACCGCAGATACGAGGAGATTATTCAGAAACACCGTATGGTTTAAAGAAGCACTTTCGATTATGAGAGTGCTTCTTTTTCGGCACAGACCAATTGTGTATTCATAAAATTTCTAAGAGTTTGTTTTGGGGAAAGAAAAAAGGAGGTTTTTTTGATGATACGAGAGGCAAAGACTGAAAACGGATGGGTGCGCGGAATTGAAGCAGCGGATCCTAGAATTACTGTATTTAAGGGAATCCCATTTGCAGCACCACCAATTGGAGAAAATCGCTGGCGTGCACCGCAGCCGGCAGCTGACTGGGAGGGAGTCAGAGATGCATCTCGATTTGCACCGATTTCCATGCAGAGCATACCGGGACTTGGAACAGACGTGTATTGCAAAGAGTGGCATGTAGATTCGGAGATTCCTATGGACGAAGACTGTTTGTACCTGAATGTGTGGACAAGTGCAAAGACTGTAGATGAAAAACTGCCGGTTTTAGTATGGTATTTTGGCGGCGGGCTGCAGTGGGGTTATCCATCCGAAATGGAATTTGATGGAGAGCGGCTTGCTAAAAGAGGTGTTGTTGTTGTGACAGTAAATTACCGTATCAACTGTTTTGGATTTCTTGCTCATAAAGATTTGACCAAAGAGGCACCGGAAGCACCGACAAACTTTGGAAATCTTGACCAGCAGGCAGGGCTTCGCTGGGTTGTACGAAATATTGCGTCATTTGGCGGCGACCCGGAACAGATTACCATTGCCGGACAGTCGGCGGGGGCAGGGAGCGTACTGACTCAGATGACCTGTCCGGATAACTTTGGTTTGTTTCAGCGTGCAGTGATTATGAGCGGCATGATTCGAAGCCCATATGCTGAAGAGGGAATGGGAATTCCGCCATCGTTAGATGAGGCAGAGAAACTTGGTGAGAAATTTTTCGATTATCTTGGTGTGAAGACTCTGGCAGAGGCCAGGCAGCTGGATGCAAAATATATTCGTGATTGTTATGATAAATTTATGTATGAAAATGAAATTATGGTAACGTCAAGGGATAATAATATTTGTATCGGCGATCCGATTCGTTTGTTTGCGCAAGGGAAATATGCCGGTGTGCCTGTTCTTGCCGGAAATACGGAAGATGAGTTTCCATTTGTGATTGATGCGCAGAATGAAGAAGAACTTGAGAAGAAGGCAAGTGCTTGGTTTTGCAAAAAAGCGGAAGAGTTTCTTGCAATACCACAAGTGCATGAGCAAACGAAAGATGGTTATGCGCCCGTTAGCGGTATGGAACTTATGACAAAGGCCGCATTTCTTCTAAATGAAAAAAGTGTGAAGCCTGCAAACTGTTATTATTATCGTTTTGCACCGGATATACCGGGAGAGGATCATCCGGGAACATTTCATTCCGTTGATTTGTGGTTTTTCTTTGAAACACTTGCCAAATGCTGGCGGCCATTTGTTGGCAGGCATTATGATTTAGCCAGACAAATGTGTAACTATTGGGCGAATTTTATCAAATACGGTGATCCAAATGGAACAGATGATGACGGAAAGGTTCTTCCAAAATGGAATCCGTATCAGGAAAATGACCGGGCAGAAATGGTGTTTACTGCACAAGGTGCAAAATCCGGAAATGAAAAAAATTCAAAGCTGATGGAGTTCCTTCTTAGTGACAGAATAGAACGAATGAAATAAAAAAGGCTGTCTGCTCTGACGATTGTTATATCGCAGAACAGGCAGTCTTTTTTTTGGCATAAGCCACTTGATAAAATTTGAGTTTGAGAAACCTGTTTGCTATTATCGATGTTCAATATGATAAGCCCATGCTGTGATTAGACCGATAACAGCAATGCAAATAATTGTTTTAATTGCAAATATCATGGTTACGTCCTCCTTTCCCGACTTCTATGAAATCAGAAAAGGACCTGACGGTAGGTTTCTCCGTTTTGATTATGTATGTATCGTATCAAAAAATTTCTTAGATGATTGTCTTTTCTCTGCCGCCTGAGTCTTTGCAGAAAAACGAACTGCCAAAGGGCGAAACAAAGACCTAAAACGGAAAACCAAAGTTCCGGAATCGGCAGCCGGAAAGGAATCCGGTTTGATACACGAATTCTGGAAAGAAAGGATAATGGTTGTCCCTCTTTGCCGGCAGAAAGAACCCATCCGGAAAATGGGATGGAATCATTTGTGCCAATCTGTGTCTGCACCGGCTGCAATGACTGGTCTAATTCGTGGCTGCATGAGAAAATATTTCTGTCAAAAAGAGCCTTTTGAGGCAGAGACGATAAAAAAATGGCAAGGCAAAGGCTAAGCCACAGAAAAGTGGCATGTTTATGTAGATATCTGCCTTTTATACCTTGCCTAAACATATCAAAATCCTCACTTATTTTTTAAACTTTTTCACGCCGGCATTTAATTAAACCAATCACTCCATCGACTGTAGGAAGGGCCTTCAACAAACGTAAATACTTCTGTTGGCATTACAGTATTGAAAAGTGCTGCGAATATGACAAACAAAATATATAATACAACATACGTGCCACCGACAATCAGGAAAGCACGGTTTGCGTTCACTTCAAAATTCTTCTCTACGGCAAGGATGCTTAAGAAAGCAGCAATGATTTCACCGAGGAAGAAGAAAAACATACCAATCTGTACGCTTGCCATGCCAAGTAAAAGACCGATAAAAGTCAGTGGCAGGCATACGAAACAGCGAATGGATGCTGTTGCCAGTGCGGATTTAAAAGTAACGTTAGCTTTCACTGCTTTTCCGATACCAAGATACATTCCCATTGCTGCTGCGGAGAGAGCAATCGAGAAGAAGAAGGTAAAGAAAAAGGAAATCACAAGGCTTATTGCAGAATTATGTTCAAGTCCTACACCGTAGTTTGTCAAAGCAAATAATCCGCTGAAAAGTGCCTGTGCGGCAATTAAAATCAATGCAGCAAGCCAGCTCTCTTTTTTTGCAAGAGCAGAAGCGGCTTCTGCCGGATTTTTCCAAACAGTTTTCAACGCTGTAACCAAATTTTCAAAGCCCTGTTTAATTTCACGTGAACTCTGACTTGGTGCAGCCTGTACCGGTGTTGGTGTAGGAGCCGGAGCCGGTGTTGGTGCAGCCTGTGGCGGTGTTACCGGATTCGGAGCAACGGGCGTTGGTGTTGGAGCAGCCGGAGTCGGATTCGGCGCTGCCTGTGCAGTGCAGTTACAAACTTCGCCTTCCTGAAGCGGACGGCCACATTGTGTACAAAAGTTTCCCATATAAATATTTCCTCCAATTTTTAATTGATTAGGTAGGTGAGACCTATAAAATAAATCTAATATCAATATATCATTGAACATCGGGAGTTTCAAGTTTTTTCTTTGAGCCAGCCGTTAATCTGCCTCTCTAAAACGGGGAAGGACGTTGGTCCGATATCCAGTAGAAACGTGTGGAAGAGAAGCGGAGTGTATTTTTTTTTTGCTGCCTTTTGAAACGTGTCGCGAATCCGGCAGATTTCCAGGTAACCAATCGTGTAAGGCAGGTAACTGCCGGGTGAGTCAATAATCATTTCATAAATGGCTTTGGCATTATCTGTTGTTATAATCCCATGATTCGCAAGAAAATCGGAAAGTTTTTTCTGACTCCAGTGTTTTGCGTGAATGCCAATGTCGCAGAGCGCATACAGGCAGTGGGTGGAAATGGCATTGTTCTGCAAAATATCGATTTCTTCTTTCGTGGCATCTAAAAATTGGTAAGAATAGATTTCTGCATAGGTGGCGTAGCCTTCTGTGTATGCCGGAAAATTAAGAACATAGCGCAGGGGATGCTTATTTTTTTCGCGAAAATAACAGTTTTGAAATAAGTGTCCCGGATAGCCTTCATGTGCCAGCGTAGCATATAAATTCTGATGGCGGTACTTTGCGGCATGATTGATGTAAATCACATTGGCGGCAGGCTCGTCGATGGGCGGTGTGAGATAAAAGGCGGGACTTAAAAAGTTTTCTAACGAGGAATCGACGGCGCGGATGTGACAGGTCTGTTTTTTCAGTGCTGGAAAATCCGTGCGGATATTTCTCTTTAAATGAGTAAGAATCGATTTTGGCTCTTCATATTTTGAAGTGTGCTTTTCGCAGGTCAAAAAGGATGAAGGTGACGTGGCGGCAAGGGTGGCAAGTTTTTGTTCGGATTCGCTTAGTTTTTTTGTCAGCATTTGAAATAAGGAATTCGGTGAAGATATTGTGCCGGTTTTTTCTTTTACCAGATATTCGTAATAATCACTGCCGCCTGCGTATGCAGAGAGGGCACCATCATTTGGAGCAAAGGGCAAAAGTTTACCCAATTCGGCAATTAGATTTTTATAGGCGGGAAAAAGCGAGTGTGAGAGAAGTTTCCTATGTTTTTTTAACCGCTCTTTCTTTTCGGAAGCAGAGAAAAAAGAGGCGGAATTTATGGATTTTTCAAAACTTTTCTCGATGGCATCTGTTCCCGATGAATCGATAAATTCCTGACACTGGCTTATTGTATGGCGGATGGTTGTGGCTGCTGGCAGTGTGCCTTTTTTTTGCTTGATTTTTTCCAGAGCAGTCAGAGAGTTAAAGTAGGCAGGAATGGACTTTAGTAAAGAAAAATACTGGTCATAATCCTGTTTGTCTGTAAGAATAAATTCACAGAGAAGAACCGGGAGCTGCGCCTGAATTCCACTCGAAGGGTCGAACGAATACGAATGAGCAAGCATGCGGATGTCCTCCTGTGACAGCGTAAGCGAGGCATCAAGTGTATCATAGAGAAGTCTGTCTTCACGGGATAAATTATTTTTGGCAAAGTTATGGAGTCTTGCAAGTGTATTTTCCGTCGAAGTCTGCATCTGCTTCAAATCGTGAAGGGAAAACGAAGAAAACCCATCAGGCAAATCCGTAATTCCGTATTTTTTCGGGGACATCAGCGTGTAATTGAGTGTTAAGGAGTCACTTGCGGCATAGGAGCGAAATGTTTCCATGCAAAAGGTGTTAAAGTCAGCGTTTGCTTCCTGCCCGGTCTGACAGCCTGCAATGAAGAGGGAAAAAAGGAGAAAGAGCGCAAAAAATCTTTTTTTCATGAGGGCGCCTCCAAGACGTTTGTTCCCAGTGTATGAGAGCGGAAAAACATTTATGATATGGCATATTTTTCATTCTGATACATAAAATTTAAGGCAGACAAACGGAGACTGAGGAGGGGATATTTTTGGAAGACAGACGGGAATTAATTGAGAAAAAATACGGGTTTCAGGTGAAAAATCAATATCGGGCAAGGGGTGCCATCCTATTTGATACGAAAGACGGTCCTCTGCTGCTTCGTGAAAAAATGAAACTTACCGGACATTTTGAATGGGAAAATGAAGTGAAGGAGCATTTGCGCAAAAACGGTATGACACTTTTAGATTTTGCCGTGAAAAATGTGGATGGAGAGTATTTGACAGAAGCGGAAGATGGGTCAAAATATGTTTTGTACCGATGGTTTTTTGGAGAGGAATGTGACTGCAAAAATGTGACCACGATTCGCTTGATGGCAGAAAATTTAGGACAGCTCCACAGTAGTCTGCAAAACTTTTATGAGGAACCGGTTTTACTTCAGCAGCCACTTTTATCCCGGTATGATAAACATAACAGGGAAATGAAACATGTGTATGGGTATATGCGTGGAAAGAAGAAAAAAACGGAATTTGAGCGGTATGCCATGCAGTGCTTTCCAAATTTCTATGAGCGTGCCATGCAGGTACGCAGCCAGCTATCCGAAAATCTCTATTACAAGGAACACAGTGGGCAGACCAAAGACGTCTGCCACGGGGAGTATAATTACCATAATCTGCTTTTAACCAAAAGCGGGCTCGCCACAACAAATTTTGAGCATGCAGCGCCGGGGGTGCAGCTTCTTGATATGGCGTATTTTATGAGAAAAGTCATGGAAAAGAATAAGTGGCAGGTGGAAAAAGGAGTAGTTTTGTGGAATGGTTACTGCGAGGGGGCAGGATGCAGTAAAAAAGAACTGGAATTTCTCATCACCATTTTGTCATATCCAATTAAATACTGGAAGCTTCTTAATCAGTACATCAACAGTAAAAAGACATGGATTTCCAACAAAAGCATGGAAAAATTAAAGGCTGTTTGTGAGCAGGAAGAGAGCAAAGATAAGTTTTTGCAGCAAATGCGAACATTTACGTTAGGGACTAGTCAGAAAGCCTAAAATGTGATACAATATAATTCTTAATATACGGAAGCATTTTGTCACGCAAAAAGAGTGTCAGGAGATAAAAAATGAAACAAGCGAAAATACAGATTTGTCTTTTTATTGTTTTGCTGGCTGGTCTGACCGGCTGCGGGTCAACTGCCAAAAAGGCGGAGGTGACGAACTCTCCGGAGCCGAGTGTCAGCTATGAGCAGGGGGCTGATTTTGTCGGCGCAGTTGGCGCTGTTGATGAAGAGCAGGGTACGATGGAATTTTATAATACAACATTCCAGACGATGGAGACGTATCCTTATACCGGTGGTACACAGATTTTGACAAAGAACAACAAACAAATGACGGCATCCGAAATTGAGCCGGGTGAAGTTTATGATGTGTATACAAGTGAAGATGGAAAAAAGGTTGAGAAGATGATACAGAACGCATCGGTTACCGAGCACGAGGGAGCTTCGCTCGAAATTAACCAGGACGAAAAACGGCTTACGGTGCGTGGTGTGAATTATGCCTATAACGATGACCTGCTTGTATTTTCAGATGGCAGACAGATTGACCCATTGGAGATTACGCCGGAGGATGAAGTGACTCTCCGCGGGATGAATGGACAAGCATTTTCTGTTGTTGTCACAAGGGGACATGGATATATCAAGCCGAATAATTTTAAGGATTTTACCGGCGGTACGGTTACGGTGCAGGGCGAGGCAATTCTCCCGGTCGCAAAGGATATGCTTTTGGTTGTGCCGGAGGGGCAGCAGCTTGTTACAATGAAAAATGGTGATTTGATGGCTGAAGTCACGGTAGAAGTAAAACGCGGACAGGTTACGAAAGTCGATATGGCGAAGTACCAGAATCAAGTGCCGGATACGGCGCGGGTTACATTTGATGTGAATCCACAGGGTGCAGAACTTTATGTAAACGGATCGCTCACCGACCCGTCAAAACCTGTTTCTTTAAAATATGGTAATCATTCCGTGAAAGTTTCACTCGAGGGCTACGAAGATTACAGCGGTATTATTACCGTGAAGGATGCGAGTCTGACCGTTCATATTAATTTGGCAGAAGAAAGTGCGGATGTCGAGACCGACAGTTCCGATTCTTCCAGTTCGGTTTCCGATGATTCGTCCTCCTCTTCGAGTGAGAGCAGTGTCACTTATGATAACGACCATAAGGTTACGGTAAGTGCGCCGGTTGGTGCCGCCGTTTATGTCAACGGAACTTATAAGGGAGAGGTGCCCTGCAGTTTTACGAAAGTGATTGGAAATGTAACACTTTCTCTTACAAAAGATGGTTATGAGACAAAAACCTATGCCGTTGAAATATCGGATGACAGCAAGGATATTTCCTGGAGTTTTCCGGATTTGACAAAAAATAGTTAAGTAAATTTCCCGAAAGGGTGAATATCACTTTTTAGAAAGTGAAATAAATTAAAAAAGCAGGCCACACATGGATGTGGCAGCAAGGAGGAAATTATGGACTACAAGAAAACATACGAAGCTTGGTTATCAAATCCATATTTTGATGCCGACACAAAGAAAGAGCTTGAGAGTATTGCCGGGGATGAAAATGAAATCAAAGAGCGTTTTTATGCGGACCTTGAGTTTGGTACAGCCGGTCTCCGTGGAATTATCGGGGCAGGAACAAACCGTATGAATGTTTATACGGTACGCAAAGCGACACAGGGACTTGCCAACTACATCATCAAACAGAACGGACAGAAAAAGGGCGTGGCAATTGCTTTTGATTCCCGCCGGATGTCACCGGAATTTGCAGATGAAGCGGCTTGTTGTTTGGCAGCAAATGGAATTAAAGCTTATGTTTTTGAATCACTTCGACCGACACCGGAATTGTCCTTTGCCGTTCGTGAGTTAGGATGTATTTCCGGTATTAACATTACTGCCAGCCATAACCCGCCGGAATACAACGGCTACAAAGTATACTGGGAAGACGGTGCACAGATTACACCGCCTCATGATACCGGAATTATGGATGAGGTGAAAGCGGTAACCGATTATGCGGCCGTTAAGACAATGGACAAAGAAGAGGCAAAGAAAGCCGGTTTGTATGAGAATATCGGAAAAGCTGTTGATGATCGCTATATGGAGGAACTTAAGAAAAATGTTCTTCATCCGGATTGCATTAAGAAAGCGTCAGCAGATTTGAAAATTGTTTATACACCACTTCACGGAACCGGAAATCTGCCGGTACGCCGTATTTTGAAAGAACTTGGTTTTAAAAATGTATTTGTTGTACCGGAGCAGGAACTGCCGGATGGTGAATTCCCTACCGTCAGTTATCCGAATCCGGAAGCACCGGAAGCATTCGAACTTGCTCTTAAACTGGCAAAAGAAAAGGATGCCGATTTAGTTTTGGCAACGGATCCGGATGCAGACCGCCTTGGTGTTTATGTTAAAGATACCAAATCCGGTGAGTATATCTGCTTAACCGGAAATATGTCGGGAAGTTTTCTTGCCGATTATGAAATTGGACAAAAACTTGCACTGGAAGGAAAACTTCCGGAAGATGGCGAGTTGATTAAGACGGTTGTTACTTCAAACCTCGTAGATGCGATGGCAAAATATTATGGCATCAAAGTGACCGAGTGTCTGACCGGATTTAAGTGGATTGGAAGAGAAATTCTCCGCATGGAGACAACCGGAAAAGGCCACTATCTGTTTGGCTTTGAGGAAAGTTATGGCTGCTTGATTGGAACGCATGCAAGAGATAAGGATGCGATTGTGGCATCGATGGCACTCTGTGAGGCAGCTGCTTATTATAAACTGCGTGGCAAAACAATTTGGGATGCTATGTTAGATATGTACGAGAAATACGGCTACTATAAAGATAATGTAATTGCCATTACTCATAAAGGTATTGAGGGACTGCAGAAGATTCAGTCGATTATGGATAATCTCCGTAAAAATCCGCCGATGAAATTTGGTAATTACGATGTGACGGCAGTAAGAGATTATTTGAAAGATGAAATCGTAGATGTTAAGACCGGCGAGAAGAAACCAACCGGTATTCCAAAGTCCAACGTACTCTATTTTGAATTGACCGAGGATGCATGGCTTTGTGTTCGTCCATCCGGTACGGAGCCAAAGATTAAACTTTACTTTGGTGTTGTTGGTAAAGATTTGGCAGATGCCGATGAAAAATCAGAAAAACTGGCTGTAATTGTAAAGGACTTGCTGAATCAGTTAGGATAAAATAAATGCAGGGGGTGAACATGTGAGCAATCCATATTTGGAACAGTGGACGAGCAAAGAGATGCTGAAGGAATTGGAAGAGGGAATTTTGAATGCACCTCAGGATTTGCTTGGCTGCCACATTTTCAAAGAGGAGGATGTGCAGATTTTTACCGCATATCGTCCGTGTGCAAAACGTATGTGGGTGCTGGATTCAAAAGGGGAGACCACTTACGAGATGGAACCAATGGAGCCGGAAGGATTTTTTGGCTATGTCATTGAGAAGAAATCGGAGCGACTGAAAAAATATCGATTCCGGGTGGAATATGGACCGGACGATGTGATTGAAATTGACGACCCTTATGCATTTCCGGGGATGTTTGGTGAACTTGACCGGTATTTATTCTCGGAGGGAAACCATTATAAAATTTATGAAAAATTAGGAGCACATCCGATGAAGCGCGATGGCGTGGAGGGCGTTCAGTTTGCTGTCTGGGCGCCACACGCCTGTAGCGTGAGTGTAATCGGCGAGTTTAATATGTGGGATGCAAGACTTCATAAGATGATTATGAGGGGGAGCAGCGGTATTTTTGAACTGTTCGTGCCGGGCGCGTGGGAAGGCGCTGCCTATAAGTATGAGATTACGGCAAGGAGCGGGGATAAGCTGTATAAGACAGACCCTTATGGAAATTATGCGGAACTGCGTCCGGGAAATGCTTCCCGAATTACGTCGCTTGATGGCTACAAATGGCAGGATGGTTCTTATCAGAAGAAGCATCAGAAAAAGTCAAGAGATGTAAGAGACAAAGAGCCGATGAGTATTTATGAGGTTCATCTTGCTTCTTGGAAAAAACGGATTGAAGACGATGATAATGGCAATTTTTCATATCGTGAGTTAGCATCTATGCTTGGCGACTATGTGGTTGATATGGGTTATACTCATATTGAATTGATGGGAATTGCAGAGTATCCGTTTGATGGCTCATGGGGCTATCAGGTTGGCTGTTATTATGCGCCGACGAGCCGTTATGGTGAGCCAAAAGATTTTATGTATTTTGTGGATGAAATGCACAAGCGGGGGATTCAGGTAATTTTAGACTGGGTACCGGCGCATTTTCCAAAAGATGCTCACTGCCTTGGACGTTTTGACGGACAGCCGTTGTATGAACATCCGGACAGCAGACGTGGCGAACACCCGGACTGGGGAACATATATTTTTGATTACGGAAGAATGGAAGTGAAAAACTTCCTCGTTGCCAATGCACTGTTCTGGATAGAGAAGTTCCATATTGACGGACTTCGTGTGGATGCCGTTGCATCTATGCTGTATCTGGATTATGGAAAAAGCGATGGCGAGTGGCTTCCGAACAAAGATGGCGGAAATGAGCATTACGAGGCAATTCATTTCCTGCAGCATTTAAATTCCGAGGTGGAAAAGGAGCATCCGGGAGCTTATATCATTGCGGAAGAGTCGACGGCATGGCCGGGCGTTACGGCGCCGGTAGCAGATGGCGGACTTGGCTTTTCTTACAAATGGAATATGGGTTGGATGAATGACTTTTTGGAGTACATGAAATTAGATCCATATTTCAGAAAAGACCATCAGAGGCAGTTGTGTTTTAGTATTGATTATTACACCAGTGAGAAATACATTTTGGTTTTATCGCATGATGAAGTGGTTCATGGAAAGTGTTCTCTGTTAAACAAGATGTCCGGTTTGGAAGGAGATAAGTTTGCTTCCCTTCGTGCCGCATTTGGATTTATGTATGGTCATCCGGGCAAAAAGCTTTTGTTTATGGGGCAGGAATTTGCTCAGAAACGAGAATGGGCAGAGTTTCGAAGTCTGGACTGGTTTTTATTGGAAGAAGATGACAGACATAAGAAAATGCAGGATTACGTACGTGAATTAAATCACTTGTACCAAAAGTACGATGCCTTGTATTATCACGATTTTAATGTTATGGGCTTTGAGTGGATGGACTGCTGGCGTCCGGAATTAAGTACAGTAGCGTTCGTGCGCCGTGGCAGCTCAGTAAAAGACCAGTTGATGTTTATTGCAAACTTCACACCGATAGCATTGGAAGATTATCAGGTCAATGCACCTTGTGCCGGAACCTTTACGGAGATACTAAATTCCGACGAAGAGCGATTTGGCGGTGAAGGCCGTGTGAATAAAAAGCCGATTCAGGCAAAACCATGTAAGGCACCGGTAGTACCAAGACCGGGCGAAAAAATCAAGCCGGGAAAGAAATATTACGAACTGGAACTGTATGTTCCACCGTTGTCGGTCGTAGTATTGCGGTATGATTATAAAGCGGAGTAAGTTTTCTAATTTCATATATGACTAAAAAAGTTTGTGTTTCATGGGCGCTGTCGCTTAGACAAACACGCGGAGATATGTCATGTGCTGAAAATGTGCATATTGAATCCGCGCGTTTGTACCCATGAAACACAAATCTTTTTTAGTAATATATGAAGTTAGAAAGCCACTTCGGCTTAAGTCGAAACACAGCAGCCAGCATTTTGGCGAGAGTTAGTATAACTTGCAGCCCTATCGCCGGTTGTTAAAATAAAAAAGGAAAGCTATATTTGCGAAGCAAATATCCCGCTTTCCCTTTTTTATTTCTAACAACCTATATTAATAATGTATAAACACCATCTCACGGTATTTTGTCAAGTCATAAATCTTTTTCGAATCCGATGGAGATAAGTTTAAGCATCCGTGTGAACCACGGCTTCTATAAAGTGTTTTACTCCAGCGGCTCCATGGCTGCCAAGGGGCACCGTGGAATCCGGTTCCGGTCCACATGATACGAACCCAGTTATTTACCGGTGTTGCATAGTTTTCACCGCGGAGAATACGATGTGTCTGGTGTTCTTTGATGAAATAAGCACCGGTTCTTGTTTGACGGTCTTTCACTGGTTTTCCGCTGATTGTTCGACACTTAAAAGCAACTTTTCCGTTGCGCCATACATAAATCTTTTGAGCAGTAAGATCAATTTCAGTAAAGTTTTCTGTGTCCCAATCCTTTGCTTTGTCATCTATGTTCATTGCAAATGCCGTGTTGGCAAATTTTGTTTTCTTTTTGATCGTCAATGCTTTTTTCTGTGTGGCATCCGGATTTTCCATATAGGCTTTCTGCTTATTTGCATCCATTGTCTTTTTCAGAGCACTTGTCAATTGCTTCAGCATTGTATCGTAAACAAGCTGCCAACCGTAGTCCCCACCGGTTACGGAAACAGTTTTGCCGTTGTGGCTTTTAAATGAGCGTGTCACGCCAATAGTTTTGTACTTAAAGCAGGTTTTTTCAACCCATTTTTCAATTGCCTGATTATCAAAAGTAACTTTTCCGTTTTTATATTTACACCATTTATAAATCTGTTTTGGACTGATGGTTTCTTTAATGTCCTTTTGAATTGTCCATGTTATCCAGCGCAGAATTACCGGATTGCAGGCATCTACTTTTTGCTGGAGCGAAGGGTCTGTGGAAAAAATACTTGGCTTTTCGTATACATCCGGGTATTTTTTTTCATCCGTCAAGTTTAACTTTTCATGTCCGGATTTCAGAGCTTTTCCAATCGCTTTTACGAATTCATCATGGTTTAATGTATTTCCTAAATATTCTTTTTCAATAACCAAATATTTTTTCGCAGATGAAAAAGCGACCTTTGCGTTTTGCGGCTGTGTAACCGGATATGACTCACTACCGGTTGAGAGATCGGACTGTCCCACGAGGGCATCCAGTTTTTTCTCATCATAAGAAGCCCCTAAGTTAATATCCACCTGATTTCTTTTCCCCAGGGAAAAGAAAGGAAGAGAATCATGCTGCTCATCATATTTTTTCTGAAGCGAATCTTTGATGTCGACTTGATAATCAATGTCATCTTTTCCGATTGTCAAAGTTCCATTATTTCTTCCTGTTATTTTCAGTTGATACGTGGAAAATACCCGATTAATCAATTCCGCAGATTCCTCATAGGTCATACCCGAAACTTCTCGGTCTCCAATCCATGTATTTGAGTACCAGCGGTTCATATAATAAATATGTATACCCAAAACAATGCCTATCACTACAACAAGTGTTGCAATTGTAGCAATAAGCATTGCCTTTCCCTTTTTTGTACGAATCCAAGATGGTTTTTGTGTTTCTCGATTATCCACCCTTACATCCCTCTTTCCTAAATAATATTGTCTCACAATGGGATTATAAAATTTTGCGGTGAAGTTGTCAACACAAACACACACTTTTTTTACAATTACCGCAACTTACCAAATTTTTGCCGCCTCTAAAAAGGCTGTGTATGACAATTTTGGATCATAAATACTGGTATCAAACAAAAGAGGAGCACACTGGGAACGCCAGGATGTCGCATCACATAGGCCCCAGAGAGTGATACCGGTAATTCCTTTTGGATTTACACTCTGATTACGATTTTTTTGCTTGGTAATGATGGTCTGCATCAGTTTTTTTACGAATTTTGCCTGATCCGCATCGGTTTCATGCTCCGGTGTGTAAGCGTAGGAAGCATTAGTTCCTTCCGTGTCAAAGTTTATAGTAAAGTCAAGTTCGGTTATCTGAATTTCGTAACCTGCTGCTAAAAACTGCTCTAATGCACTGCCGTATTCAGCAACCGTAGGAACTTTTACATCTACGTGGCTCTGCATGCCGATACCCCCGCAAATTTTAGCAGTTTCGCCTTTGTTGATAAATTCTACCAGATTTAATGTGTCTTTTACACCGAAATAGGTGTTGTAATCATTATAAAATAACGTGACTTTATCCGTTGCCTGATAACTCTTTAACATATCGTAGGCAATTTCAAATGCTTTCTTAACATAAGAAGGAGAATTTCCCATATCGCCATATACACTTGTCCATGTTTTGAAAAATGCAAAAGACGGACGGTGGAGATATTCGTTTACAACATCCCATGCGTAAACAATGCTTCCGGCAGAACCGGTTAAAGCTTTTTCTTTATCCATTACATGCCCCATTACATTGTGAATGTAAAAATCAAGACGGGCATCCATAACAGCAGGAGTAACAACTTTTGAGCCATCGTAATTTTTTGTAAAGAACCAGGACGGTGTCTGGCTGTGCCATACCAAAGTATGGGCACGCATTTTCAAACCGTTGTTTTTTGCGGCCTCTAAAGATTTGTCAACGGTTGTAAATGCTAATTCCGGAACGGTTGATTCGGCATATCCTGCAGGAATGTAATATCCCTTTTTCTTTGCGTCAGCAACGGAAATGAGCTTGGCGGATGAGCCGAGAATAGCATCTGGTTTCATTTCATTTTCCAAAGTAAAGCTGTTGTACTGTTTTTTTACAAATTTCATTGTGGACGCGTTTTGCAGTTCTCGTGGATTAGAAGCACTTCCGTAGTTTAGGCAGGTACCCATGTACGGTACAATTTTTGTATAGGTATCCTTTAAGCTGGAAGCAACGACAGTTTTTTTTGCTTTCACCTTTACTTTGCAGGTAAGTTTATATGTTTTTTTCTTTCTTTTTACCGTGCAGGTGATTTTTGCGGTTCCTTTCGCTTTTGCCTTTAATTTGCAGGAGGTACGTTTCTTTTTTGAAATTGAAACGACCTTTTTCTTGCTTGTTTTCCAGGTGACCTTGCATTTTTTTGTGTTTTTTACCTTAAGAGTTTTTGATTTTCCCTTTGTCAGAGTTATTGATTTTTGGGAAAGTTTTGGCTTTTTTGCCTTTGCTTCAGTGGACGCTGTGTTTGTCAGAAATGAAGACAGACAAAGAACGGCAACCAGGCTGTGGGCAATTACCTTTTTGATTTGTTTCATATAGCTACACTCCTTTCATTGTAACTGTATTTTAACAAAAGAAAAGGAATGCCACAATAAACTATTGTGACATTCCACTGTGTTATTCTCAAAGATAATTGTTTATAAATGTTGATAAAGTTCCTTAAGCAGAGAAACGGTGTGGATAATTGCCTGTTTTGCAAAAACCGGATAATCCATATGACCGGAATTATCTGCCTTATCAGAAATGGCGCGGATAATTAAAAATGGGACGTTGTTTAAGTAAGCGGTGTGCGCCATGGCAGCACCTTCCATTTCGGCACAGTCACCATGGAATGTTTCAATTAAATAATTCTTTTTCTCCGCACTGGCGATAAACTGGTCGCCGCTCACCACTTTTCCAATGTGGCAGTGAATGTCCGGATTCGCTTTTTCACAGGCGGATTTTGCCAAAGAAACCAGTGTCTCATCTGCTGTAAAAATCGACTGTTCCATGCGTGGAATGATGCCGACCGGGTCTCCGAGTGGCGAGACATCCATATCGTGTTCCTGCGCACAGCTCGATAAAACAATGTCGCCGATATCAAGGGTGTTGTTCAAGGAGCCGGCAACGCCGGTGTTGATAACCATGGTTACATGAAAGTCATCACAGAGAATCTGGGTGCAGACTGCCATATTAACCTTGCCAATGCCACTTACAACGGCAACGGTTTTGATTCCGTAAAAATCTCCTTCCACAAAAGTCATGCCTGCTTTTGTCACTTCGTTTGTATTTGTCATTTCTTCTTTTATGATAGCCACTTCTTCATCCATGGCTCCGATTAATCCAATTTTTTTCATAATGCCTCCTCATAGTAAAACAATCCGTTTCGTCCTTAAGTGTAGTTGATTTGTGTAGAAAAAGTCAAGGGTATCTTTATTTATAAATACGCACTTTGCAATAAGCCTTCTTTTTGGATTTATCTTTTGCCTTTGCATAAACCTTAACGGTATGGCCGATTCCCTTTTTCTTTGCACGGACAACACCTTTTTGCGTTACTTTGGCATATTTTTTATTGGAGACATACCATTTGACTTTTTTGTTTGTTGCATTTTTTGGTTTTACGGTGGCCTTTAATTTGAGTTTCTTTTTATAACGGAGTTTTGCTTTCTTTTTATTTAATGTTATTTTCGTCACCAGTTTGGTTGTTTTCTTTGTACTGCTTGTACCTTGTGCCGCAGTGGCAGTGGTGTTTGTCTGTGTTGTGGTCTGTAGACAGGCAGGGAGACCGGATGAGGCGGAACTGATTTTACTTAAATCCAAAATGCCGCCGGTCATGCAGTAGGAAGAAAGCCCTGAAACCTCACGCACACAGTTCAGCAGACGGTTGCGTCTTTGCACTGCGGAATCGTTTGGATATGCGGCGGCAAGAAGTGCTGTGGCAGCTGATACCTGAGGGGCAGCCATAGAAGTGCCGCTCATCGAATTGTACTTAATATAAAGAGCATTTGTCGGATTTGCTTTTGAAATGCCGATGTTATCAAAGTAAATTTTATGTACGGAAGTAAAGTTGCCTGTTAAGGAAACAATTTCTGCGTAGATGGTGTTGTTTCCCTTTATAAAATATAATTTACTGCTGTAGTGGGACCATGAAATTTCACCATTTCCTTCGATGCCCATATCATAAGATACCTGATATGTGCCATCGGCTAAGTTCATGCCGTCTATATCCATGTAAAGTGCCAAAGTTGCAGAACTTCGCGCAGCATCAATGGATATGCAGTAAGAGCCGCTGCCTGCCTGATTGTGCGAATCTTCTGCTGAGTAAGACTTTTCATTGTATAAAATGCTGCCATCTAATTTGCCGATTTCCGATGGGTGGTATAAAACGGCATCGTTTGAGTCAAAAGAGGTGAAATACGAACACCGTGAACTTCGCATACTGTCTGTGTAAACGGAAGGGTAAAAAACACCGGAATTTATTGTGGAAAAAATATTCCGGCCCGGTGCAAAAAGGTGGACCGTTTTATTTCCGTAATCGGAAAAAGATGCTTTTTTGTCTGATTGAGTGGTAGCACCTACGGTAATTACATAAGGGCTGTTAAGATCGTAGGGACAATCATTTTGCAATGTACCGGAATCGTGGTCTTCGCCATCGTTTCCGGCAGCAAAAAGAAACAGACTGCCATTTTGCCCAATCTGGTTAATCAGCGTTTTCATAGAGGTTGAACTACTTCCACCGCCACCCCAGGAACAGTTGATGGCAGCAATATTTGCGCCGAGAGTCTGCGCTTTATAGATGTAATTAAAAGCCGCGATGATAGCGGAATCGTATGATGTGCCGGCAGAATTAAAAACTTTCAACGCCATTAGTTTTGCATTGCTGATGCCGCAGATTCCTTTATTATTGTCCGATACGGCACTGATGACACCGGCGCAGTGAGTACCGTGTCCGTCCTCATCTTCGTCCATAGGATCACTGTCGTAATCTCCGAAATCATAGCCATATGTACCCGGAAGCTCTAACTGGTCGTAAGGATTTTTCCACATGTGAGCGGTTAAATCTTCGTGGGTGTAGTCAATACCGGTATCAACGACGGCAACAATGGTATCGCTGTCGTTACTTGTTTGAATCCGGTTTTTGTACTGAATACCGGAGGAAGTAGTCTGATAGGCTCCGGTGCCGTCTAAATACCACTGTTCATCGGCATAAGTATCGTTTGTCGTGGCTAATTTATAGCGGTAGTAATTTGGCTCGGCGGCAACTACATTATCCTGTCTTTTCAGTTTTTCAATAAGTTCTTTCGTTGAATAGGTATCGGAGCGAACCTCTGAAAGATAGAGATTTTTCCCCTTTTTCTTTTTGGCAGGACCAAAATCCCAGCTGTTTTTCACTTCAATATCGGAATCAAATGATGCGGTTCCCTCTTTGGCAAGTCCGGTTTTGGAAGAAGCGTTAAGTGTTACAATGGCTTCGCCCTCCACATAGTTATCAGAGATTTTAGCGGTCTTAGCCTGTTCAGTTACAGCCTGAATTTTATGCGGTATGATGCTGCTAAGCAAAAGAGATAAAATCAAAATCGAAATCAGTCCTCTTTTTCGCATAATTTCACGCTCCTTTCTCAAATAATCATTGCGTCAAATGGCAATAACTGCTATGATAGAAATAACGATTTATGATGATAAGTATACGAAAAAAATGTGAAAAAATTAAGTCGAGGAGGTAGCAGCATGTTATTTGTGAAAGTAGATGAACTCAAGCCCGGAATGCGCTTAGGAAAACCAATCTACAATAAAAATGGAGTTTTGTTGTATGACCGTGATACAAAACTTACGATGCAGGCGATTTACGGAATTAAAAATTTTAGGCTTTTAGGTCTGTACATACTTGAACCAGCAGAACCGGTTCCGCCGATGTCGGAGGATGATATTAACTTTGAGCGTTTCCAGACGATGGCAGTTTTTAGTATCCGCGAAGATTTGGATTTGATTGATTCCGGGAAAAAAGACAAAGGGCTTGACTGGCTGTGCAGTCTTATCATAAAGAATTATGGAGACTTAAACCATAAGATTAATTTTGTGCAGAATCTGCGAAGCAGTGAAGATTATATTTATAAACATGTTTTGAATGTTGCTATTTTGTCCGCCATTATTGCCGGTCAGATGGGCTTCCCGGTTGGACGGATTAATCTCCTTGTGAAGTCTGCTATTCTGCATGATATCGGTGCACTGAAATTACAGCAGTTACTGGATGCGGAAGATTTAGATGATGGCACGAAAGAAGTCGTTAAGAAAAACACACAGGAGACATTAGCCCGATATGGTGATTTGGATGAGGAAGTTCCGCGCCTCATTACCCAGATGCAGGAGCTTTATACAAGCGAGAGCGATGCAGAGATTCCGGCAGCGTTAAAAGAGAGCGTGAATGCAAATATCCTCTACGTGGCAGATGCGTATGACCGTATGACAGCAATGAAGTCTTTTGAGGAGCCGACTTCGGAAGTGAAAGCGGTGCGTGAACTTCTTGCGGATGAGGAGCGTTATAATAAGAAAATAGTAAATGCTTTGATTCATGGTATTTCTATTTTGTATCCGGGTGTATGTGTTGAATTGACAAATGGAGAAAAGGGATTGGTTGTCACTGAAAATGAAGATAATATTTTCGAGCCGATTGTCCTTGATTTCCGCAATAATAATTTGTATGATTTGTCGGATCCATCCGTGAAACAGACGGTTGAAATTGCCGATGTCATGAAAACGATGGATAACCGAATTAAACTGGATAAAAATCTGTTAGAAGAGTATCAGGCAAATTAGGAAGAGATACTAAAGATTTCCGCCGGATTGTCCGAGATATAAGTATAAGGATTTAGAAAGTGAGCGTGAAATCTATGGATATTTCGACCAATCGGATTTCCCTTACCTTTGATGGCACGGAAAGAATGGAGAAAAAAAACGTGTCTGTACAAGACGCCAAGGATGGCGGCATCTCCCAGATTCAGGTGGGAGCGACAATGGATTGTTCCGTACAAGAGGCGGGGAAACACCACATTGTGTATACGGAAGCAGAAGCAAAACAATTACAGAAACAAAATATGGTGCCTTTAGACGATGCGCAGATGTCACCGGCGGATTTTATCAGCCGCTGTATGACCGGGAAAGATGCAAAAGCGGTTTCGGAAGATGGGACACCGTTAGAAGAATATACTTCATCTCAGCTTGAGCGGGCGGTCACAAGAATTAAGAAAGAACGTCATGAGAAGCAGGAGGCTGTCGAGCGTGAAGTGTCAAAACAGCGGGAAAAAGATGAGGCGGTAAGTAAAAATGCCGCTCAGTTAGCCGTGGACGGTAACGTCCCGGACGCTGTGATTGACCGGTTATTGGACAGTGACCTGCCGGTGACGGAAGAAAATGTGGCGAAGCTTTCGCATGCCGTAGATATGGCATCGGAAATCCGCTCTTTTTCGGATGCTGCGATGAAGTTTTTTATTGACAATGAAAATACAATTCTTACACCGGAAAGTATTAATGCCGGTGTTCATGGGGCCGTGGAAGGTGAAGAGAATCCATCGTCCGAGGAAAATGATTTTTCACTTGTGGAGAATCAGGTTCGCAGCCGCTTAGAAGAGAGCGGGATGGAAGCAGATGACGAAAACATGGCAGCAGCGAAGTGGCTGTATGAAGAAGATTTACCGGTAACGGCAGAAAATGTGGCACTTTCTTCGCAGGTAAAAGAATTAAAAGAAACTAAAGATTCGGTTTTGGCGGCACGAATTGCCGACCAGATGGCGGAAGGTGTGCAGCCGGAAAAAGCGAATTTAGTGAAATTATCGGTGGCAGAGGCTGTTCGTTTTAAGAGAAGACTGGCGGAAACCCAGCTTACGATGACGGCGGATGCCATCCGCACGATGTCAGAAAAAGGAATTTCAATTGATGTCACGAAATTGGAAGATGTGGTTGAGAAACTTAGAGCAGCGGAAAAAGAGGCTTATCAGTCGGAACTTTTCAATGCGGATTTGCCGGTGACAGAAGAAAATATCAATACGCTGAAAGAAACTTCTCAGGCGGTAAAACAAGTGTTGTCTGCACCGGTTGAGTTTATGGGATATGCATTTACTCAGGGAGTAGAGGATACACTTTCTTCCCTGTCTTCTAAGGCAGAGGCGTTCACCGCTTCGTTTGATATGGTAGAAAATCGTTATGAGTCGGTGGGAACAGAAGTCCGCAGAGATTTAGGGGATTCGCTCACAAAAGCATTTTCCTATATCGATACGCTGCTTGAGGAAGCAGGTTTCGAGACAACAGCGAGAAATGAGCGGGCGGTTCGCGCTCTTGCTTATAATCAGATGCCTCTGACCGAGGAAAATCTGGTTTCTGTTAAAGAGTATGACGAGCGTGTTACGACGCTGATGAAAAGTATGAAACCGGAAGTTGTCTGTGAGCTCATACGCAAGGGCGAGAATCCGTTAGAAAAGACATTAGACGAATTGCAGAATGATGTGAATGAGATTTTAGCCCAAAATGATATAGAAGATATTTCTTTCCGGAAGTATTTGTGGAAGATGGACCACACGGATGGTCTTACGGAAGATGAGCGTGAAACGATGATTGGCGTTTACCGCCTTCTTCACCAGATTGAAAAAAGTGACGGAGCGGCAGCCGCTCAGGTATTAAATGAGGGAAAAGAATTATCGCTTTCTTCCCTTCTGTCGGCAGTCCGCACACGAAAAAAAGCCGGAATGGATGTCTCGGTGGATGATTCGTTTGGCATGGAAAAAGAAGTAATTGCTTCGAAAAATTCCATTTCCGAGCAGATTTATGCGGCATATGGACAAAATATTGCGGCAGATTTAACGGAAAAATTGTCACCACAGGTATTAAAAGAGGCAATGGGTGGAAATGAGGAAATTTCAGCAGAGGCATTATTGGAGCGGTGTGAAGAGGCAGCAATTGCAGAGGAAAATACCTTTTATGAGAATGAAGTGCGCTCTGTGCGTGAGGCGGCTGCAAAGAGTGAGTCAGAGGTGATAAATTTCTTAGAGGCGCTGGATTTACCGGCGACACTTTCCAATCTTTCGCTGGTGCAGGAGTTTCGGCAGATGGGTGCCGGTAAATGGCGTGATTTGTGGAAAGAAGAGGATACCGATGCGGTTCTTGATGCGATGGAAGAGCCGGACTCTTTGGATGATGTATTTGCAGAAATTGAAGAAAACATGCAAAAAGAACTAGTGGAAAGACGGGAATCAGACGATATAACATATGATGAAATTACATGGCAGAATCAGATGTCCCGCTTGTTTACATTCCATGGCGCAATGCGCCGCTGTCAGGTTTATGAAGTGCCGATATTGACGGAATTTGGAATTACGACTTGTAATATTACAATTAGGGAAGGCGTGGAAAAAGAAAAGGGCAGTATTGAGATTGCTATGAATTCTAAGGAATTTGGCAGGTTGCAGGCTAGTTTTAAGGTAAAAGAGAAAAAGGTAAACGGCTTTGTTACCGTAGAGGATGAAACGAGTGTTTCCTCCTGCCAAGAGCGCATGGATGCATTTGAAAAGGAATTGGAAGAGATTGGTTTTACAATGGATGGTAATACCCTGATTACGGGGCAAAGGACGTCTCTTTCCGTAGGAAATAAAAAAGAAGGTGCAAAAAATCAGGATTTGTACCGGATTGCCAGATTATTTGTGGTAACCATGAACAGAAAGGACGATGACAATGAAAATTAATACAAATATTTCGGCGCTTCGCGCAAATTTTAACTTGAATAGTGTACAGTCACAGTTGACAGCAAGTACAAACAAATTATCTTCCGGCTACCGGATTACAAAAGCGGCAGATGATGCGGCAGGAATGGCAATTTCCCAGAAAATGCACGCACAGATTCGAGGACTTCAGAGAGCATCCAAAAACGGTTCAGATGGTGTTTCTTTTATTCAGACGACAGAAGGTGTTCTCTCTGAGATTGAAAATATGTTACAGCGCTGCCGTGAACTTTCGGTACAGGCGGCAAACGGCAGTGTGACAACGATTGAAGATAAACAGGCACTGCAAAATGAGATTGATTCTTTGATGGCGGAAATCGACCGTTTGTCAAAAGATACTGAGTATAATACGATGAGTGTGTTAGATGGTTCCTGCTGCCGGCAGTCCTCATCCAACAATGTTGGTGTGAAATTGATTGATGCCAGTGATGATGTGGCATTAACCGGTTACAAATTTAAGATTGTATCAGAGGCAACACAGGCAACTGCAAAAACAGGTGCACTTGGATTTGCACCAACAGATGTAGTTGATAAGGCGACTGCAGGACAGATTCAGATTAATGGTGAAGTGATTGATATTAAGGAAGGTCAGACTTTTGAAGATGTTTATGCAAACATTCGTGATTACTGTGAAATGATGAATGTCGATGTGGTTCCGGTAAATGCCGCCGGTGTGGAGTGTGAACTGGCTGCGGCGACAAATCTTTCCTTTACTTCGGTTATTTACGGTGCATCCCAGAAGTTAAATATCACAACGGATAATGCAAATCTGGCGCAGAAACTTGGTATTAACGGTGTGCAGACTACAGAGGGTACCGATGCAAAAGTAACACTTGATACTACTTCCGGATTTTCAAATACGGCAACAGTATTTATCAATGGCGGACAGATGGAAGTGTCGGACCGCGACGGATTCCGCATGTTATTTGATATTTCAAATGCGAAAGCAGGTTCAGACGCTACCGTTACCATGTTGGATGCCGGTTATGTTGCAATCCAAATTGGAGCCAATGAGGGACAGAGCATTAACATTTCGATTCCTTGTGTGAATACAAAAACGCTGGATATTGAAAACTGTAACGTATGTACCGTGGCAGGAGCTTCTTCCTCAATTTCAGCTTTTGATGATGCGATTCAGCAGGTTTCTTCCATTCGTGCTAAACTTGGTGCCTACCAGAATCGCTTGGATTCTGCAATATCAAGTCTTGATGAGACTTCACAGAACTTGACGGAGGCATGCTCTCGTATTGAAGATGTGGATATGTCGGAAGAAATGACAAAATATACACAGTACAGCGTGTTGGTACAGGCAGGTACTTCGATGTTAGCACAGGCGAACAACCAGCCACAGACGATTTTACAGATTCTTCAGGGATAAAAAAATCCCGCGAATAGGAGGAAGATGGCATGGAAAAAGAACGATTACAGGAATATGCAGCGCGTGTGACACAGGCAAACCGAAGTGAACTTGTTGTGATTATTTATGAGGCAACACTTGCCAGTATAGAAGAGGGAAAAAAATATTTAAAACAGGGAGAAATTGAAGCGGCGCGCCATGAAATTGAACGTGCGCGCAGTATGATTACGGAGTTGATGGCAAGTTTAGATTTGCATTATGAGATTTCCCATTATCTTCGCCAGTTATATGTGTTTGCATACCGGGAACTTTGTCAGGGAATCGCAAACAGAGACCCGGAGCAGTTAAATCATGCAACGGATATTTTTGAAGCACTTCTTCCTTCTTTTAAAGAAGTTGCAAAACAGGATGACTCCGAAGCCGTTATGAAAAACGTGCAGACAATTTATGCAGGCCTCACATACGGGCGTGGAACGCTCAATGAGACGATTGATAGCGGGGCTGATGCAAATCGCGGATTTGAGGCGTAAATTCGGCGTTTGTCTGAATGCTCTGCACTTGGCGCAGTAAATATTTATAACGGAAGGACAGCGCATTGATTTCATAGATATAGCTGTCAATTAAATCCGGGTCACATACATTTTCAAAATTGGAATGGGCGGTTTCAAGCGCCTGTTGTAAGGACTCAATTTCCTGCATAAGCTCGGCTTTTGCCTGGCATGCAGGATTTTTTTTATTCTTCATTTCACACTCTCCTTTACGATGAAAAATCACAAATACTTAGTAACAGTATAGTCAAAAAATGGAAAGGTTATGCACATTATCTTGTGTCGTAAAACGCTTTCGAAAGTTGTTGACAAGGAGGTATGCGGCGTGTTAAATTTGTAGCACATCACAGATAGGAGGTGAGTGATGACCTTAGTTTACGAGTTGATTTTTCTTGTTCTCGTACCGGCATCCCTCTTCGATTTATGGCAGTACCGTGTGCCGAATGCACTTTGTTTTGCCGCTCTTGTGATAAGCCTTATCGGCCATCTGGACAGGATATCGGCAGGCGGGATTTCTTTCTGGCTTGCAGGGATAATCATTCCGTTTTCTGTCAGTTTTATATTTTACGTTTGCCACGTATTCGGGGCATCCGATAGTAAATTAATTTCTGTTATAGGAGCATTCCTTGGTTTTAGGGCTGCACTCCGTATCCTTGTTTATTCTATTTTTGTTGGTGCCATTATGGCGCTGTTTAAGATGATTTGGCGGAAGAATATGTTTCGCCGGTTTCGCTATTTATTTCAATTTATAAAAAGTGATAAAAAAACACGAAATAAAAATCCCTATTATGACATGAGACGAGATGGTGAAGATGGTGTCATTCCTTTTTGTATTGCCATATCCATCGCTGCCTTATGGGAGATATTTTAGGGAAAGTGCCCTTTTATGCAAATGGAAGGCAACGGAAAAAGGAGGATTCGGATGAAAGAAACGATAATACTTTTGTATTTTTTGCAGGCAGATTATGGAAGGCGGCTGCTCCGCTTTTTGACAAGGAAAAAGAATAAACAGATACGATTGGAGTTAATGACAGAGAGAGAACGAGTGATGTGGCGGACGGAGACAGAGAACCAGCGGATTGTTGTTTTGACCGATGATGAGGGACTTTATGCAGAGGCAAAAAAAGAGGTGATTCTGTTAGGAAAGGCAGATGACAGGCAGCAGAAGAAGATTTTACAGTATCAGCGTGCCGAGGGCATTTACGAGGATTTATTGAAAATTCTTGGTTATAAGCCTTTGGAAGAACAGAAAAAAATACAAAAAGGTGTGATTATGTTTTTTTCGCCGGAGGGAATGATTGTTACGGAGCCTGCGGTGATGACGGCACAGTATCTGGGGACAAAAGGGCGGTGTCTGTTTGTCAGCTTAAGCGGATTTCCGGTATATTTTGACGGTGAATTTTCGAAAGATCCGCATTGGCAAAAAAGAGATATTGGCGAGCTTCTTTTGTGCCCATCGGAGAAGTTGTTTTCAGCGCAGTTACCGCAGTATGTTTATCCGTTTGGCAGTGCTGATATGCTGACTCCGTTTGCCCATTATAAAGATTTGTTAGACTGTGGAATCGAAGACTTGAAAAAGTTATTTGAGAGGCTCTTGACAATAGGTGAATATGATTCGCTGGTTGTCGAGATGGGGGCTTTGTCGGAGTCTTTGATGGAGTTTATGGTGTGTGCCGACAGGCTGTTTGTTGTAGATAAAAGAGATGGTTTCGGTGATGTGCGTAAGAAGGTTTTTTTGCATTATTGTGAGATGGAGAAAAAGAATGATTTATTAGCACTTGCTGAGTTTATTCCGGAATGGGAAGAGATACAAAACTGGCGGGAAAATCTTTGCACTCTGCCACTTGTCGAGTGGTCACAAAATAATCAGTTGATGTCACGTATGGAGCACTTACTGGAAAAAGAAGGAGGCCCGGAGGATGGATGTGTATGGGAAGATATGGAATGAAAGACGGATGGTAATTCGGGAACGGGTACTGGAGGAGGTTCCACCCGGTGCAGAACTTGAGGATGAAACCCTGCAGGCGATGATTGACCGGACGATAACGGAGCTTTTTCCGGATGAGTATATCCGGCTGGAAGAAAAGCGAAAACTGCGCCACATGGTCTTTAATTCAATTCGCCGCATGGATGTTTTGCAGGATGTGTTAGAGGATGAGACGATTACGGAAATTATGGTAAACGGACCGCATCACATTTTTGTTGAACAGGCGGGGCGTTTGTATGAGACGGGACTTTCGTTTGAGCATCAAACGAGGCTGGAAAACATTGTTCAGCAGATTGCTTCCCGGGGAAACCGCATTGTGAATGAGTCAAACCCGATTTTGGATGCCCGCTTGGAAGATGGTTCCCGCGTAAATATTGTTGTGCCGCCGATTGCACTGGAAGGACCGGTGATTACCATTCGTAAGTTTCCAAAAGAAGCAATGACGATGGAGAAACTTCTTTCCCTTGGTGCGTTGACAAAGGAGGCATGTGAGTTTTTACAGAAGCTTGTGATTGCCAAATACAATATTTTTATTTCCGGAGGAACCGGTGCCGGAAAAACCACATTTTTAAATGTGCTGTCTAATTTCATTCCGAAAGAAGAGCGTGTGATTACGATTGAGGATTCTGCGGAATTGCAGATTCAAAACATCGCAAATCTGGTTCGACTGGAAGCCAGAAACCGCAATGTGGAGGGAAAGAATGAAGTTACTATCCGCGATTTGGTTAAGAGTGCACTGCGTATGCGTCCCGACCGGATTATTGTTGGGGAGATTCGGGATTCTGCAGCGATTGATTTATTGACAGCGATGAATACCGGACATGACGGAAGCTTGTCTACCGGTCATGCAAACAGTCCGAAAGATATGCTGAATCGTTTGGAGACGCTCTTTCTGATGGGTTTAGAAATTCCGTTGGCAGCGATTCGACAGCAGATTGCTTCCGGGATTGATATTATGATTCATCTTGGGAGACTTAGAGATAAGTCGCGGCGTGTGCTGGAAATCAGTGAGGTAGGAAGTGTGGTGGACGGTAAGATAGAACTTCATCCGTTATTTGTTTTTGAGGAACAGGGAGAAATGAATGGCAGGGTGAAGGGGCATCTTGTAAGGACAAAGACGGTTTTTTCGGCAACCGGAAAAGCGGAGAGAGCAGGGGTGATTTTGTGAAATGGATGAGAGAACGAAAGTGGTATTTGAAGACAATGGCAGTTGGGTTTATCGGAAGTTTTTTCCTGCTGTTTTTATTTTACAGGCAGGCAGCATTGTGTTTTTTGGGTGCGGTTTTAGGAAGCGTTTGTTATGTAAGATACCGGATAAAAGTTCAAAAGGAGCAGGAGAAGTGGCAGTTGATGGTGGAATTTAAGGAGGCAATGGATAGCATGGTTTCTGCACTGGCAGCAGGATACTCTATGGAAAACGCCATCACAGAAGCGTATCGCGATATGAAGTTGCTGCATTCGGAGGATACGAGGATGATGAGAGAACTTTGGGACATACAGCAAAAAATTTCTCTGCATCAGCCACTGGATGAAGTGTTGTCCGCATTCGCATCAAAAAGTGGTGTGGAAGATATTATCACTTTCGCACAAATTTATGCGACGGCAAGAAAAAGCGGAGGGAATTTGGTAAAAGTGATGAAGCGGACGGCACAGAATATCAGCGAGAAGATGGAGATACAGAGAGAAATTCAAACGATGATTGCCGGAAAAAAGATGGAAGCTAATTGTATGACAGCAATTCCCCTTTTTATTATCCTGTATTTGCAGATTTGTTCTCCCGGTTTTTTGGATCCCTTATATGAGGGATTTTTTGGACGGCTTTTTATGACCGGTGCACTTTTTGTGTATTTGGGCGCCGCAGCATGGAGCAGACACTTAATGAAAATTGAATGTTAGGAGGTAGAAAATCATGAAAATTAAAAAAGACTGGTTTGGCATGTTTTCGTCTACGAGGGAGTATGCCAGAAGTATTTATGTGAGAGAACCGACCGAAGAAGTTGAGAAGCGGATTTGGACAAAAAGGGTAAAAACAGCAGGGGTGTTAATGGCCGCTCTATTACTCAGTTTTTTGTATTGTTTATTTCAGCCGTCAGATACGCAGGAAATTTTGGATGGCTATGTGGTGAGACGGCAGGAACAAGAGCAGTCTTTGGCGGTTACGGCTGAGAGCAATGATGGACAGAAACTCTGGAAGAAGGAGTTAGAACTTGCTGTGTCAGACCGCGATTTTACGGAGAAGGAGAAGGAAAATCTGGATGGTAGGACAAAGAAGTATCTGGAGTCTGAACTTCTGGGAGAAAATCAATCGCTTCAGCATGTGGATAAACCGCTGCATTTGCCGGATTCCATGCCCTCTACGCAGATGGAGATTCACTGGACGGTAGAAGACACCTATTTAAGTGAAGATGGAAGTCTTTGTAAAGAGCAGATTCCAAAGTCTGGTGTCGACACGGAGGTGACGGCAGAGGCTTCATGGAAAAACTGGAAGAAGGTGTATTCATTTTCTATTCACATTGCGCCTGTCAAGTGGAGTGAAAAGAGTTTGTGGGAGAAAAATGTGGAACAGGCAGTGGCAAAGCAAATGGAAGAGCAGGCAGAAAAAGAAGTTGTAAAACTGCCGGAAACCATTGACGGTAAGAAGGTGCGCTATATTTTGAAGTCGGAAGAAAAAAGTTATGCACTTGTGTATTTGGTTCTTGCTCTGATAATTTGCCTGCCGGTATTTTGGAGAATGCAGCAAAAGAAGGAGCAGACGCTTCGCAGGGAGCAGCTCTTACTTGACCATCCGGCGGTGGTAAATCAGTTTATGCTGCTTTTAGGTGCCGGGTTAAGCGTGAGAAAAGTGATTGAACGACTGGTTAGCGAGTATGAGAAGAAGTGCCAAAGGGGAGGTAAAAAAAGGTATGTGTATGAGGAACTTGGTGTTGCGATGCGTCAGATGCACGATGGCGTATCGGAGACGAAAGCAGTGGAGTGTTTTGGCAGACGCTGTCTGTTACAGCAGTATTTGCGATTTTGTTCTCTGATTACGCAGAATATGAAAAAGGGAGCGGAAGGAATGCTCGAAATTTTAGAGACGGAGGCGATGGATTCTTTAGAAAGGCGCAAAGAACACGCACTGCAGTTGGGGGAAAAGGCAGGAACAAGACTGCTTTTCCCAATGATGTTAATGTTATTGATTGTTATGGGAATTATTATGGTTCCGGCATTTATGACGATGTGAGTGCCGGCAGAAGGAAAGGAAGGTACAACTATGAGAAATGTAATAAAAAATTATTTTTTAGAAGAAGATGCGATTGGTGTTGTTGAAATTATTTTGATTCTGGTAATTCTGATTGCTTTAGTGCTGATATTCAAAACGAAAATTACCAGTGTTGTAACGAAAGCGTTTACGAATTTTACCAGAGATACGGGGAAAATTCTTGCGTAGGCTGACGGGCTCCATCACGGTGTTTCTCTCGTTGGTTTTTCTCTTGGTTTTTGCCTTGTTTGGCACACTGTTGGAAACGGCACGCTATACGGTATGTAAAAACCATGCGGCGAGAACACTGCGGACAGGAGCAGAAGGGCTTTTATCCGAGTACAATAGACCACTCTATGAGCATTACGGATTGTTTTTTATTGAGAAAGGCGGTACCCCATATGAGCAGGTGATTGGGCGTTATGCAGGAGATACAATTTCTGCGGCGGACAAAGGTGAAATAGATTTTTTAGATGGCGGAGTTGATGACATTCAGGTGAAAAACAAAGTGTATCTGGGGGATAATCACGCAGAGGCACTGCAAAAGCAGATTCGCTCTTACATGGGACGTGTTGTCACGAAGGAACAGTTACAAAAGGTGTTACATTCATCAAACGATTTGAAAAAAGTGGAAAAGTCCGCAAAAAATATTGAGACGACGGTGGAAAATCAAAAAAAGGCTGCAGAATGTTATACGGATTTACTTGAGTTGATGCGGTTGGTGGATGGCATTACGGTGACGGGCGGTACGATAATCTGCGAGCAGGAATTTGTAAAGATGTTCGTTACCGGAGAGTGCAAGGGGCAGAATTTTGGTGTCACTGAAGGCGCCGTGTGGAAACAGATGAAGAAAAATCTGGATCAATCAACGAAAGATTGGAATATAAAAAATAAGCTAAAGTTTTTGGCAAAGGTATCGAAGGTTAAAGGACGTATTAAACAGGCACAGAAAATTGGTGAGAAACTAAAAAATGGGTCAGCGTCAAAAGATGATACCATTTCGCGTGTGATTGCCGTTCTTCCGGTGCTTAAGACAAACCTGGATATTCTTACAAGAACGGAAGAAATACTGCAAAAGGATAGTGTTAAAAACTGTAAAAAACGGCTGGAAAAGCTGTGGCAGGATTATGATACTTCCTCCATTGTTTTTGATTATACCGGAGTGGAAGAAGATGGGGGAGGCGAAAATCCAAAAGATTCTTTGGAGGGTTCTTTTTCAAAAGGGATTCTTTCTCTTGTTGTTAAGTCGCCGTCCAAGTTGTCGAAAAAGTCCATTCAGTCGCCGGATTCTTTTGCTGAGTATTACAAAGAACAGGAAAAGGATAAGGAAGATTACGAAAAGAGAATATCGGATTTTATCTCGAGTGATACGGTGTCGCTTACAGGGATTCTTGGTGATATGGCAGATTATGGGATGGATGAATTTTGCCTCGATGAGTACATACAACATAAGTTTTTGGCATACGGAGAAAAAACGGACGCCAAGTGGAAACAGGCACTGGATTACGGACTTGAATATCTGGCTGCCGGGAAGGCATCGGATGAGGAAAATTTGGAATCTGTGCTAAATCGTATTTTGCTGATTCGGACAGTAACAAATTTTGTGGCGCTTGAGAGTGACTCCAAAAGACGAGGTGAGGCTCGAGCAGCCGCCATTGCGTCGGTTGGGTTTACCGGGCTTGCTCCGTTAATTACATTGACGCAGACGTTAATTCTTATTACGTGGAGTATATCGGAAAGCTTAACGGATGTTGCGGCTCTTTTGGATGGAAGAGATGTGCCACTTTGGAAAACGCCGAAAAGGTTTGTAACAAATTTTACGGAAATTGTTTTGATGAATCATGATTCGCTGCAAAAAAGAGCAAAAAGATTTCCGAAGAGTAAAAAAAGCAGTTTCGGTTATCAGCAGTATCTGATGTTGTTTCTGGCAATGACAAAACAGAGTACGAGAAGATACCGTGTGATGGATTTGATTCAGAATACAATGCAAAAAAACGGTTACAAGGGATTTAAACTGGGTAGCTGTGTTTACGAAATGAAAGTATGTGGCGGTTTTTTATTCCCCAGTCATTTCTTTCGTATGGCACCCCTTGAAAGCGTCCTTGGACGAGATGTGAAAAACTGCCGCATCAATGTTGAAATCCGCGCGGGGTATTAAAAAAGAATCGAGGCGAGAAAGGGTATTCTATGAAAAATTTAATTGAGGAATGAACCAAATTTTACCTAAAACAAAAATACAAAACATTATTATAATGAAAACCGTGTAACAATAGGATACCCTTTCTCGCCTTGAGTTTATGTATGGGGAGGATGGAATGTGAAGAAAAAAGAAAATGGCTCTATGACGGTAGAAGCGTCAATTTGTTTGCCGATATTTCTGTTTGCTATGATTTTAATTGGCTATCTGGGGCAGATGATTCGGTGTCAGGATGAGGTACAGTCTGCGCTTTCACGGGTGGCAAAAGAAGCCGCCGCAGAGTATGGCATGTCAAAAAGCAATACGATAAAAAGTCAGGCGTATTATTTAGCGAAAATGAGTTTATATTTAGAAGGTTCGGCGGGGAAAATTACTTTTTTTCAATCCCGTCTTTTAAAAGAAAATGACGAGATCGATTTGATTGCCGGTTTCCGGGTGAAAACACCATTTTCTATTTTTTCTCTGGGCAGTTACCAATTTCGCCAGCGCGTACATACAAGGGCTTTTACCGGTGTGGAGCGGCGGGAAAAGGAAAGTGAAAAAGACTGTGTTGTTTATCTAACGGAGACCGGAACAGTTTATCACCGCTCGCTGGATTGCAGTTATTTAAAACTTACGATTTCAAAGGTTTTATATCGTGATTTGGCAAATCTTAGAAACAGCAGTGGTGGAAAGTATAAGATATGCGAAAGATGCTGCCATGGCATAACACCGCAGGATGGAGAGGAAGTTTACATCACGATTTATGGAGACCGTTACCATAAATCGCGAACATGCAGTGGGCTTAAGCGGACAATTCGGGAAATTATGCTTTCGCAGGTGGGAAACCGTGCGCCGTGCAGCAAATGTGGCGGAAAGGAGAAGTGATAAGATGAATGTATTTATTTTTTTAATCACCGGTATTTATTTATCCGTGATGGCGGTAATTGACCATAGACTTCAAAAGATTCCGGTACTTCCCGGCGTGATTGGTATTCTGGTTATTGTACTGGCAAGAGTGGTGGATGGTGATTTTTGGAAGTGGATGCCGGGAGTGGCAGTGGGTGTTTTTTTATATTTGATGAGCAAAGCGACAAGGGGTGCCGTCGGAGAAGGAGATGCCCTTGTTTATCTGATGACAGGAGTAACGCTTGGCTTTTTTGGCAACATAGAACTTTTGACATTAAGTTTGTTTTTTTCTGCTATTGTTTCGGTGTTTCTCCTTGTTTTCCGTAAAGTAGGGAAAAAGAAACGGATTCCGTTTGTTCCTTTTACGGCAATCGCATACGGGGTGGTGATGGTTTTATGAAAGAAGCAAGTTATACGGTAGAGGCGGTGTTTGTCGGCTGCATTACGATATGGGTCATACTGGCGCTTCTGTACAGCAGTTTTTATATCCATGACCGCATGATATTAGGCTCTGAAATTGGAAACCGGATAGAATGTGGCAGTGAGCGGGGAGAATTGTCCGTTTCTGAAAAAGAAGAAAATAATCTTTGTCGTCTGCTCAATGAGAAATTATTTTTAATGAAAATCAATCAGGTGTCACTTACCAAAAAGATAGCATCTGTGCGTGCGGATGTCCGGTATTCACTGCCGATTTCTTTATCCGAAATAAAGGCACTTTTTGTAACGAGGGAAACCGGGCAGAATTTTGTATTTACAAAGGAACTGATTCGTCCCATGGAAATGAAGTGGGATTATGATTTGCTGAAAGGAAAAGGAGGGGGAAAATGAAGCAGGAATTTGTTCAGGAGAGCATGAGAACCTATTTAAAAATTGAGGGAGATGATTTGGAAAATGTCGGGGATAAAATGTTTTCTTATCAGACGATTCCCGGTTTTGTGCCGATGGAGATTGAATGGGTGGATGAGAAAAAACAATATGTGTATGATGTGACCGGTAAGTTGAATTTGAAACAGTATCTGGAAAAGGATGGTATAGGAAAACTTAAGGTGAAAAAGGTTATGGAATGTTTGTTATCCCTGCCGGAGCGGCTAGAGTCATATTTACTGGATGGAAATGATGTAAGGATACTGCCGGATTGTATTTTTGTGGATAAACATTCGGAAGAAGTGTATGGCATATATTATCCGGGGAATGATTGTTATGGAATGACTGCTTATGCGGCAGTTGCCGAGTTTATAATTGACCATATGAATCAAAAGGATACTGAACTGGCATTTTTCGTGTATGGATTGCACAAAAGGTTTCTTGAAGAAGGGATGACACTTGTTGCTTTGCGGGAATATATGGATTCGGATTCCCATGTGGAAACAGATTTTGTAAAAGAGGAAGAGAAAAAAGATTCTTTGATTTATCAGGCAAAGACAACTCCGGATAAAGAATTTTTACCGTTTAAAAAAGGGCAGATGGACACAGAAGTTTTGCGGCATGCGGTTCCGATTGGAGTTTTAATTTTAGGAGTTCTGGTGCCGGTTGTTTTGTATGCAGGCGGATGGTTTCGACTGGCGGTTTCCGGTGGAACAGACTGGGTAAAAGCAGCCGGAGCATTTATATTTTTTCTTGGCGTTTCTGTATATGGGGCTTGGAAATTGTGGCCACAAAAGGAGATTGTTGCTTCTTGGGATGAGACGGATTTGCTATCGGTTTGTTTGATTCCCTGTCAGGGAAAAGAAGAACCGGTTCCGCTTTCGCATTTTCCGTTTTTGATTGGAAGTGAGAGAGAACGGGTCGATGGCGTGCTGTGCGCCAAAGGAGTGAGTGCCATTCATGCACAGTTTGTCCGGGAAGGAGATGTGGTATATCTGCTGGATGAAGAGTCCGGGCAGGGAACTTTTTATAATGATACACGATTAGTTCCGTGGCAGAAAACAAAGGTAAAGGACGGAGATATCCTGCGGTTTGGGACTGGCGAGTATGTGGTGGAAATCACTTAAAATAACGACACAAAATTAGCGGATATCCGGAAAAGTCATGTGGTGCAGATAGGTTTTCTGAAAATCTGGGTGTTCCCCTAAATTCAAAGGGACGCAGTCGTTTTGAATCGCCGGTGTCCGTTCATAGACAGCCCATTGATACAATCCCTGAAGACAAGTGTTTCCCATTACTTTTATTTCAGAAATGCAAAGGTCTGAAAACAAGCCGATGCACTGACAGTCTTCAATTGACAGATGGAATCCAAAACCGCCGCCAAGATATAGTGTGAACGATTCCTTTTTTGATACACCGGATTCCGCTAGGAGAATATCGATACCGGCAGCAATGGCAGCAATGGCGAGCTGGATACTGCGTAAATCTTCGGGAAGGAAGGTGATTGATTTTCCATCAGGACTTTTTGACAAAACAATACCGTCTGTCTTAAATTTTTCAGTTAGAACACCGTCACTTGTCACATAGTGTTTACGAAGTAATTCGGCACACAGGCTGATGGCACCGGAACCGCAGATTCCGATTGGATGGGCATTGTTTATTGTCGTAAGGGAAGGGAAAAGATTTCTCAAAACGACATGTGAGATAGCCCCCGAAATGCCGGGACATCCACAGGAGAGGCCGTTTCCCTCAAAGGCGGGACCTGCCGCAGTTGCAGCGGTATAGAGTTTTCCTTTGTGGTTAAGAACCATCTCACCGTTGGTTCCCAAATCAAGAAACAAAGCATTTTCACCGGATGACGGTAAATGGCAGGAAAGAAGCCCTGCGGTAATATCGCCGCCGACAAAGGCAGAAATCCAAGGGGTGGTGTAGACGGTGCAGTTTCCAATGGAAAGTGGTTCCGGGGAAGGTACCTTGATCGTAAAAGGGCTGTGACCAAGGCTTGTACAGTCATAGCCAAACAGCAAATGTATCATGGTGGTGTTTCCGCCGATATAACAGAAGCGAATGGCAGAAATGTCATTATGCGTCATCTGGCAGAGAAGGGCGGTTTCCTTTTTTATATGTTTACGGATGCAATCCGTTAAATCGGAAAGATTTCCATGCGTCGCAGCCTGAATTCGGGAAATGACATCCGAACCAAAATGAGCTTGTGGATTTGCGGAAGTTTTACACTGGCGCAGAGCACCGGACTCTTTGTCAATAAACGCCATGGCAATCGTTGTTGTACCAAGGTCAATTAAAAGGGTGTCGGCAGTGCCGTCGGATGTTTCCATTTTTTCTAAGGAGACACTTTGAATTTTGTCAGAAGTATCCGGAAGGGATACATCCATTGGCTCCTTTGGAATCAGGGAGCAGTTAAAGGAATACCGCGCACCATTACAGCGATGGGCACCGTGGCAGTTACAGGGAAGTGAAAATCCCTGCTCCTCAATCAGAGTCAATATATTTTTAGTATTCTGCGCATCCGCATGAATGTGAATGTTCATAAGAAATCCTTTCCTCGGCAGATTGACCGACCTTTCATTCTGTGTTACAATTCATCATAGCATAAAGTTTAAAAAAGAGGAAGAACAGGGAGAAAAATATGGAGACTAAAAACCGCATTCCGGTGATGACGCTTTTGCTGATTTTGATTAATGTTGTGGTGTATCTGTATGTGGAAATTCATGGTTCCAGTTATGATGCCGAATATATGATAAAAATGGGTGCTGTGTATGAGCCGTATGTTGTACAGAGACATGAATATTACCGGCTTATTACGCATTTTTTCCTTCATTTTGGTTTTGATCACCTGTTTAACAATATGATTTCTCTTTTGATACTTGGTTATTCACTGGAGAAAGTAACAGGGAAAATAAGATTTTTAATTTTATACTTTTTGTCCGGAATATTGGCGGGAATTGTTTCCTTAGCGTACAATCTGTCAATGGCACAGGAAAGTGTATCTTGTGGTGCATCGGGTGCCATATATGGTTTGATGGGTGCGCTGCTTGTGATGTTAGTTGTGGGAAACCGGGGAAGGTTGTCTTCGGAAGTACCCCGATATATTTTGTATCTTGCCATTAGTCTGTATAGCGGGATGCAGGATCCGACGATAGATAATGCCGCCCATATTGGCGGTTTTGTGGCAGGTGCAGTCATTTGTTTATGCATGACGCGGTTTATCCGAATGGAGGTTTCTTATGAGAGTTAATATTTATTATGGTGGACGAGGTCTGATTGATGACCCGACGTTGTATGTGTTAGAGAAAATTACAAAAGTGCTGGATGAATTGCGGGTTACTGTGGAACGCTATAATCTATATGAAGATAAGCGTGCGATTACCGTACTTCCAAAGACGTTAAAAGAGGCGGACGGTGTGATTTTAGCGGCTTCTTTGGAGTGGTTTGGATTTGGCGGTTTTCTGCATCAGTTTTTGGATGCATGCTGGCTGTATGGCGACAAAGAAAAACTTTCCCATATGTATATGATGCCGGTTGTGATGGCGACAACGTATGGGGAGAGAGAGGCAGAGTATTCTCTGATCCGCGCATGGGAAATGCTTGGCGGTGTGCCGGGCGAAGGTATCTGTGCATATGTAGATAATCATGTGGAATTCGAAATGAATGCACAGTTTGGCCTAATGATTGAAAAGAAAACAGAGAATTTTTACCGCATGATTTCAAAAAAGGCGGTTGCTTTTCCGAACAGCAGCGTTGCCGTAAAGAGAAATGTATTAAGAACCAGCAATCTTTCCCTGACGCCACAGGAGAGCGAGCAGTTATCAGAGTATGTTTCCAATGATAACTATGTAAAAAAACAAAAAGAAGATATTGAGGAATTAGCAAGTTTGTTCAAAGGGATGCTTGGCGAGGAAAAAGATGAAGACGATTATGTAGAGCGTCTGAAAAGCCACTTTTTCCCGATGGAAGGACTAAAAGCAGTTTTTCGTATTGATTTAGTGGAAGAAAAATCTTCTCTTATTATTGATATTAATGATTCAAAACTGAATTGTTACCGAGGAACGGTGGAGCAGGCAGATGTTACAGCGAAAGTGAAGACCGCAGTCTTCAAGCAGGTGCTTGATGGCACAAAAACTTTCCAGAGTGCATTTATGTCCGGCGAGTTATCGGCACAGGGAAATTTCAAAATCCTGCGCAATTTTGACACCATTTTCCGGTTTCAGAATATATAACATGGAGGAAATGAAGGATGAGTGTGGATAATTGTATTTTTTGTAAGATTCTTGCGGATGAGATTCCATCATCGGTTGTGTATGAGGATGATATGTTTCGTGCCATATTAGATGTGAGTCCGGCTGCGAAAGGTCATGTTATTATTTTGCCGAAGAAGCATGCGGCAAATATATTTGAACTGCCGGATGAAGAGGCATCGAAGATTTTGATTGTAGCCCGCAAAATTGCAAAAGCTTTGAAAGAGACCTATCATTGTGATGGAGTAAATATTTTGCAGAATAACGGAGAGGCAGCAGGACAGACTGTATTCCATCTGCATGTTCATGTGATTCCTCGTTTTGAGGGGGACACAGACCATATTAACATTGGCTGGAAACCGGGTGAAACACCGGCTGATTTACAGGAAATCGCAGAGGCAATTAAAGCAAATTTATAAGGAGAGGACTTTCCTATGAAACGAATTATTTTGACGGGCGGCGGCACCGCCGGACATGTAACGCCGAATATCGCGTTGATTCCGGAGCTTAAAAAAAGAGGATTTGAGATTCATTACATTGGTTCCAAAACAGGAATTGAAAAAGAATTGATTGGAAACTTTGATATTCCGTACTATGGAATTTCTTCCGGTAAATTGCGCCGCTATTTTGACGTAAAAAACTTTACGGACCCATTCCGTATTTTGAAGGGATATTCAGAGGCAAAGAAACTGATTAAGAAAATCAAACCGGATGTTATCTTTTCAAAGGGCGGTTTTGTAACGGTGCCGGTTGTAAAAGCAGCGAGCAGACAAAAAGTTCCATGTGTGCTGCATGAATCCGATATTTCACCGGGACTTGCCAATCGTCTCTGCATTCCATCGGCTACGGCAATTTGTGCAAACTTTCCGGAAACGATTGCCAATCTGCCGGAGGATAAAGCATATCTGACAGGAACGCCAATCCGAAGTGAGCTGTTTTCCGGAAACCGTCTCAAAGGACTGGATTTTTGTGGATTTACGGCAAACAAACCGGTTATTCTTGTAATTGGCGGAAGTCTTGGCTCCGTTCGTGTGAATGAGGCAGTCCGGGAGATTTTGCCAAAGTTATTAGAAAAATATCAGGTCATTCATCTGTGTGGAAAAGACAAAGTGGACGAATCACTAAAACAGAAAGAAGGCTATGTGCAGTTTGAGTATATTCAGAAAGAGTTGTGCGATTTGCTGGATGCAGCAGATTTGGTGATTTCACGTGCCGGCGCAAATGCAATTTGTGAATTGCTTGCCCTTCATAAACCGAATATTCTGATTCCGCTGTCGCTGGAAGCAAGCCGTGGTGACCAGATTTTGAATGCTGCTTCTTTTGAAAAACAGGGCTTTAGCTATGTGATTAAAGAAGAAGAATTAACGAGCGAAAAATTGTTGGCAGCCATTACATCGGTTGATGAGAATAAGGAAACTTATAAACAGGCAATGAGTCAAAGCAATCAGCAGGATGCTGTTGTGAAAGTTGCAGATATTATTGAAAAAGCTTGTAAATAGTTGGATGATGCCGAAAATTGGCAGATAATCCAAAATAATGTCATACGATTTTTGAATTTGATGGGATATCCTTCTTGGCAGAAGAATATCCCATTGTTATACTTGTCTTATCAAACAGGAAAGGAAGATGAATATGACAGAGTGGATTCAAAAACAGTATGTTGTGGCAGGTATTGCTGCTGTCTGTCTTGTATCAATGTTAGTTAAGTGCCTCATTCGCCACAAATACCGGGCGATGCTTAGGGAGGTACAGGATATGGGACATTCCAAACATAAACTTGTGAAGTCAATGGTGATGAAATTCGATGCCTGCTATAAGTTAAAAATGGGAGTTCCCAATGTTTCTCTTTTTGTGAAGAAATATTTGTGGCACTACCGCATGATGGGGCTTTATATGAAAACGTGGGAAAATATCAATGGGTTCTGTCTTGTAATTGTAATGGCGGGAAGTATGGCAAGCGGTATTTTTGCCATGATGCAGGGAATGCCTGCGGCAATTGTTTTTTCACAGCTGTTAGCCGGTGTTTTTGCAGCCGGAGTTTTATTACTCACCGAATACATAGCAAATACATCGAATCTTTTTGATATGCTGCAGGTTGATATTACGGATTATCTGGAAAATATCTGCAAGCCCCGCCTTGAAAATGAGCTGTTTCATGCAGAGCATCTAAGTGAATATCAAAGAGAATATTTTGATAAGACACCGGAGCAGAAAGTTGTGGATTTGGATTTTTCGAAGAAAAAAACGGAACCTAAGAAATTAACATCAGAAGACCTTACGTTTACCAAAGAGGAAGAGAGTGTGATACGTGAAGTCATTCAAGAATATCTCGGTTAGTAGTTGACAGAGAGAAAATGGAAAGAGTATAATTTATGGTAAGTGGATTAATAGACTAATAACACAACAGGAGGAACAGTTTGATGGGAAAACATGTTACGTTTGATTATTCGTTAGCGGATAAATTTATCCGTGAAGATGAAGTGGAATTGATGATGGCTTCGATTCATGCGGCAAGAGAGACTTTGGAGTCAAAAAGCGGGGCAGGAAATGATTTCCTTGGCTGGATTGATTTGCCGGAAGATTATGACAAGGCTGAGTTTGAGCGGATTCAGGCAGCAGCGAAAAAGATTCAGTCAGATTCAGATGTATTGGTCGTAATTGGTATTGGTGGATCCTATCTTGGTGCTCGTGCAGCAATCGAATTTTTGAGACACTGCTTCTATAACAGTGTGGACAAGTCTGTACGCAAGACACCGGAAATTTATTATGCAGGTAATAATATCAGCGGTACATATCTGTCACAGCTGATTGAGACAATCGGCGACCGTGATTTCTCGGTAAATGTCATTAGTAAATCGGGAACCACAACGGAACCTGCGATTGCTTTCCGCGTGATGAAAGAGATTCTTGAAAATAAATATGGAAAAGAAGAGGCTGCAAAACGAATTTATGCAACGACGGATAAAGCAAAAGGTGCGTTGAAGAGTCTTGCAACTGAAGAAGGATATGAAACATTTGTAGTACCCGATGATGTAGGCGGAAGATTTTCCGTATTAACAGCTGTTGGTCTTCTTCCGATTGCAGCAAGCGGTGCTGATATCACAAAACTTATGGAAGGTGCACAGAGCATGCGTAAGCTTTGCTTAGAGACACCAATTGAGAAAAATGATGCCATTTTATATGCAGCAGTTCGTAACCTTTTGTACCGCAAAGGCAAATCCGTTGAGGTACTCGCAAATTATGAACCGATTTTCCATTATGTAGGTGAATGGTGGAAACAGCTTTATGGCGAGAGCGAAGGAAAAGACCAGAAAGGTATCTTCCCGGCTTCCATTGATTTGACAACCGACCTTCACTCAATGGGGCAGTTTATTCAGGACGGTTCCCGTATTATGTATGAGACCGTAATGGAACTGGAAAAACCGGCACTTGACCTTACCGTGAAAAAAGAAGAAAATGATTTGGACGGCTTGAATTATCTGGCCGGAAAAACATTGGATTTTGTAAATAAGAGTGCGATGAAAGGAACACAGCTTGCTCATACGGATGGTAATGTTCCAAATCTGCAGATTCGTATTCCGGAGCAGAACGAGTTCTATCTTGGTGAGTTGTTCTACTTCTTTGAATATGCCTGCGGTATCAGTGGATATCTGCTTGGCGTGAATCCATTTAATCAGCCGGGCGTTGAGAGCTACAAGAAAAACATGTTTGCTCTGCTTGGTAAACCGGGTTATGAGGAATTAAGTAAAGAATTGCTTGCAAGATTATCGTAAGGAAAAAGACAAAACAAAAGGGACCGTCAAATGACAGTCCCTTTTTAATTTTAATAAAAATTATTCAGCTTCAATCGCACCGGTAGGACATGCTGCTGCGCAAGAACCGCAATCCAAGCAAGCTCCGCCGTCGATTTCGTAATGTGCATCGCCTTCTGAAATAGCGCCTACTGGACACTCAGATGCACATGAACCACAACTGATGCAAGAATCAGAAATTTTATAAGCCATTTTTAAATCCTCCTTTTCTCAAAAATATTTTGAACATACTCACATGATAATACAATTTGCTCAAAAATACAAGGGAAAATTTATCGATAAGCCCTTAGAAAAGAATGGAAAAGGAGCATGACTTACGTTACTGATAAAAAATATCATTACTGAGCGGCAAGCTGTTTGCCAAGTGCCTTACATTCAGCAATAGCATCGTCATTTGGGACTTCCTGACAAATCAGACCCTCGCCGTTTAATACACGTGCGCCGGCTGCTTCCATACGCTCTACCCAGTCACGCATCCACTGACCGTCACCCCAGCCATATGAGCCAAAGAGTGCAATGGTCTTTCCACCAACGCTTCCTTCCAACTCGGATACAAAAGGTTCCATTTCGCTTTCTTCCAAAACCTCTGCGCCCATTGCCGGACATCCGAGTGCAAATACTTTTTCTGTTTTCAAGGCATCCAGAGAAGCGTCCGTAACATCAATAATCTTAGCTTCTTTGCCTGCTTCTGTTACGCCTTCGCTAATCGCTTCTGCCATAGCCTGCGTGTTTCCTGTCTGTGACCAATAAACAATCGATATCATAGTTAAACCTCCTTTATGTAGTTAGTTAAATCTAACTCACGCTTATACTAGTTTACTTTATGAAATCTGTCAACCGGATTATTGATAGATTTAATCAGCATCCATTAATTGAGATTCTTTCTTAAAAATGGAAAAACTTTACAGACTCAAAATGCGAATAACATTCCTTGACAAAGAATACACTTGTGACTATAATCGAAATTGCATGATATGATAGTTATCGATGACGAAAGCCAAAAGGAGGATATATACTATGTTGAAGGAAGTAACAAAGGATATGCTGATTGGAGAAATTTTGCAGGCAGACGCAACGGTTGCACCGATTCTTATGGCGTCCGGTATGCACTGCATTGGCTGCCCGGCTTCTCAGGGAGAAAGTTTAGAGGAAGCAGCAATGGTTCACGGCATTGACAGCGATGAACTGGTTACGAAAATTAATGAGTATCTGGCAACAAAGAATGCATAAGATTGTATTAAAAAAGGACCGCTTTTGTGGTCCTTTTTTAATGTTCTTAATTCATTGCAGCCTTAAATATCAGCAAGTTTAGTTAATGCGTTGTCTTTCAAAATCAGACAAAAATGCTCGTTATAATATGCCTGTGTGGCATAAGTAACATTTTCCTCTTTTGCGTATTCAGCCAAAGAAGAACACATCAGACGGAAAGCATTTTTTCCTTTGCCGCGGTGGAGTAACAAGAAATACCGCTTAGTAGCAGGGTCTTTCCACAAACTGTTTTTGCCACGGTAATCGCAGTCAATCTGACCGGTAAGTGCTATCAGCGTATTTAAGGAATCAAAGGAGAATACTTTGATTCGGTCAGCAAGCGGTTCTGCCTCTTTTTTCTTAGCTTTACGTCTGTTTCCCTGCAAAGCCTCCTTTAATGGTACAAATTCACCTGATGATTCAGAAGAATCTTTTGTTTCATTATCTTCAGCTTCTTCCAATAATTCATGGAGCTGCTCGAAGCAGTTTATGAAATCCTCAGAATTCTCCGGTGCATCTTCTTCTAACAAATCATTGTCGTCGGAATCGGCATCATCCGATGGGCCAAACATGGAGAAACGCTCATCCAATTCATCCGGATTATCAACTTTATTAATAAGTAGAATGATGGAATCCCGTGAAGTCGGGATTGCCTCAATCATAAGTGGAATATCATCCGCATCAAAACCTAAGTCTATATTCGCTTGCTCCATTATATCACGAAAAAGTTCTTTAGCTTTATCGGAGCCGTAAGCCAATTCACTGATTTTGAGCTGACGTTCCATCAAATCATGTTTGTTTAAGGTACAACGGATTTGATTTTCACTCGTTCGTTCAATCTTCACAAGCACACATCCTTTCATATTTTCTATTGTAGAAAAGTATAAGTTATCTTATCTATAAAGTCAACACTAAGTGAAAAAAAACAAGGGGGAAAGTCGTTTAGTCGTTTGGGATGAGCTGAAACGGATAGACGACACTTGTTTTGGCAAAATCACCTCTTATATAATAGAAGCAGGTAAGTCAAAGCGATACGATGGGAGGTGCAGGAAAATAATCTATGACTTGCCGGGATGGAACGAAAAATGGCACTTTCATATGATAATATCACGGAAAAGTATTATGAGGGGGAAACTATGCAGCAGAATCAATGGATTGTAGACGAGATGAATCAGGTTTACAAACAAGGAATACGAGTCGATGTAAATGGGCTTTCGTATAATCCGAAAACCTCAGCAAATTTAATGCGTGTATTGGAAAATGGTTCCTATATGCTAGACTATGAAGGAGACATGTTGGGGCGTATTGTGGCTCTGCACGTGGATTCTGTCGGGCCATCGGAACAGCCATCCTATAAGACGCTGCGCTGTAAAAAAACAAAAAACAGGCCGGAAAAAAAGAGGCGCAGCGAAAAAAATAAAAAAAAATAAATTTTTTGCAACTTTTCCTCTCTTTGAATCGTCTTATTGGTATAAAGGGGTAAGAAAAAGCCCAAAACAATAAACTTAGTAAAAGGGAGGTTTTTTTATGAAAAAACAAATTTTATTTGCAGCGACAGCATTGATGCTCACCGCAGGCGTAGTGGCAGGATCAAATGAGTCGGCAGCAAAAGCACCGAAAAAGATTGCGATTAACAAGAAGAATTTTCCGGATCAGGTCTTTCGTGAACTTGTAAAATCCAATTATGACAAGAACAAAGACAAAAAGCTCTCAAAGGGCGAGATTAAGAAAGCAAAGAAGTTTGGTACATCCAGTACCAAAAACTCGATTAAGATTAAGAAGTCCAAGTATGGAAAGTATACCAAAAAGTATATTAAGGACATTAAGAACTTTAAGGGAATCGAGAAACTGACAAATCTTCAGAAGTTTGTTGCGAACGAGACGTCAGTAAAAACCATTAACTTAAAGAAGAACAAGAACTTAACATATCTTGAGATGCAGGATGGCAATCTGCGCAAGATTGATTTGAATAGTAACAAAAAATTGAAATATGTCTATCTGGCGTATAACAAAATTTCTTCCCTCAAGATGAACAAATGTAAAAAATTACTGATTGTAAATATTCAGGGACATATGGTTAAGAAAGTAAAAATCAACCGTAACAAAGCAACCGTTGTATACGGTGAAGATTATTATGCACCATATGCAGTTACAAAAGTAAAAGAAAATTTCAGCAATTTGAATAAAGCAGGACAGATGGATGGCGATGGAACGTTCTGTGTATATGAGTGGGCAGCAGACCATTCCAACTGTCTTCGTAAAATGGTAAATGGCGCTGCTATGGCGAGTCAGCCGGTAGCCTTAGATGCAGATGCTGCAGCAAAGGCAAAGGGCATGCAGCAGATTACGGCGCAGTGGAAAGATGCGAAAGGCAACTTCTACTTCTTAGCAGATAAAGATGGTGATATGGTAGCTAAGACGGCATATTATCTGGTAAAGGTGAATGCGCAGGGTAAAATCGAGGCTGAACTTGCAGTCAACGACCAGTTGATTCCAAATATGACCGGTCTTCAGGAAAAATACAGTATGGAACTTTTGGCAGTTCAGAACAATACTGCCGTACTCAGTATTTTGACTGCCGGAAATAATGGTGTTGTAACGGTTGACTTAGATAAATTGACGATTACAAAAGAGGCTGTTTGCAGTTTTATTCCGAAAACAGCAGAGGGGGATGTAATTGCCGGCGTTGAACAGGATGGATTTGAGTTTCATGATGTAGTAGTCAGCAAATTGGTTTCTTCCGGTGTGCAGAAAGCAGCGGATGGAAAAACAGACGTAGAAAAATGTCTGTTGTCAAACGGCCACGTTATGAGTATTCCGCTTCGCGAATCCTATGGTATGTACGGCAGTGCGGTACAGATTTACGGACAGAACATTTATGTGATTTCCGGCGAAGGATTTTTCAAAGCAAAACTGACCGCTAAGAAATTTACACAGCTTTATGGAATCAGTAACTTTGATGGCATGCAGGAAAGTGAAGTAACCTTTAGTCTGGCAATGAAGAATGAAAAAGAGATTTATCTTATGAGTGAAAAGCAGGACGATGATGATAAGGTGACATACCAGTTGCAGGCTGGTAAAATCGGATAAAGAGACTCGGGAGTAGTACGAAGTAATAAAGTAAGAGCCGCCAGTCGTTTATGTCCCCTCAAAACGGCTGGCGGCTTTGGTTGCAGAAATGGCGCAGATAGGCTATAATAAGGCAATATCAATAGATAATATTACGAAGACAGGAGTAAACGAATGAGAGAACAACGATGGAAGAGATTGCGAACCGGACTATTGATTATTGCCTTTTCGGCGATTGGAATGCTTGAATATGTGCAGTTAGTACAGGCATTTGATTTACCACAGATGATGTTAGTCGTTCCGGTGGTGTCCGTGATTGCCATGCTTTTACTTGGAAAATACAGTTTTTTTGTGCCGGTCTGCACGATTGTACTTGCGAGTGCATATCAGATTTTGGCGGGAAGTGAAAATGCGGTAGCAGAGCTTCAGACCAGTGCAAGAAGTATCGCAATTATTTTATTTGAATGTCTGCTTGTGCTTATGATCGCACAGTTTATCGGATTGGGACTTGGGGCAGCTGCCCGCACATTAGGAAAGAAGAATAAAAAAAGAGTGGTAAAGATTGTTATCGGCGTAGTCTTTGCGGTTGTTTCGCTTGTGCCGTATCTGCTTTTATTCCATAATCCGCTGTATCCTATGACAGCAAGACACCGTTTAAAATCATTTGCGGACAAGACTATTACCGACTATCCGATTGCGGATAAAAAAGTGTATTATTCTTTGAATGATTCGCGGTACATGTGCCGTGTTATTATGTCTGACGGACAGGTTCGCGTGCTGTATTTAGATGAGAACGGAGAAGCAAAGCGGCAGTAGTTTACAGGACTCCGAAACTCTTTAAAACAAAAATCCAAAGCGTCAGAGTCAGTGAGGACAAAAGTGTCGTCAGGACAATGATGCTGGATGTCAATATGCCATCGTTTCCGGTGTTTTTTGCCATAATGTAGCTGGAAACCGTAGTCGGTGAGCCAAGCATAACAAGCAGTGCCATGAGTTCCTGATTGCGGTAGCCAAAGAAGACGGCAAGCGGTAAAAACAGACCGACAAGCAGAATCAGTTTGATAAAAGAAGCAAGAAGGGTTGGTTTCATTTTTTTCAATGCTTTTTTTCCTTCAAAGCTGGCACCGATGGAAATCAATGCGAGAGGGGTTGCAGTGTTTGCCACACTTCCAATGGCTTTATTGACAAAGGATGGAAAGTGCAGGTTCAATAAAGCGAATGGAAGTGCGATCAGAATACTAAGTAAAATCGGATTCTTCATCACATTGATAAAAGTTTCTTTCATATTTGGCTTTTTACCGCCGTTGTCACCTTTTAACGTAAGGATGATGACGGCGAAAATATTATATAAAGGAACGCAGCCGATAATCATTAAAGGAGCCATGCCGACGCTGTCATACATATTGTTGATGAAAGCAAGTCCTAAAATGGCGGCGCTGCTGCGGTAAGAGCCCTGAATAAAGGCACCTTTTTGCTCTTCATTTTTCATGAATTTCTCGGTAAGTCCCCACAAAACGGCGATGGAAAAAATAGTGACAGAAAAACAGAATAACACATATTTTCCGTCAAAGGCAGAACCTACATTATTTTCTGTCAAATCCGAAAATAAAAGAGCCGGCAGTGCGATGCGGAATACGTAGCGGTCCGCTGTTTTGGTAAATTCATCGTTGATAATTTTTGTTGTTTTTAAAACCTTTCCTAAGATGATAAGTAAAAAAATAGGAAGTGTGGCGTTAATACTGTAAATTAAATTTGACATAATAATTTCCCTTCTTAGGCCATCTCTGGAGTAGACCTACAAAACTATTTTACCATGCCTGTCAAGAGTATCGTGACAAATGGCGGTCTTTGTGGTACGATAAAACTATCCATAATTTAAAAATTTTGATGGAGGTAATTAAGTATGTTAGAACAGTTAAAAAAAGAAGTATACGAAGCAAACATGGAGCTTCAGAAAAAAGGACTTGTCATCTACACTTGGGGAAATGTAAGCGGAATTGACCGCGAAAACAATTATGTTGTTATTAAGCCAAGTGGTGTTGAATACGATGAATTGACGCCGGATGATATGGTTGTTGTTGATTTTGACCAGAATGTAATCGAAGGAAAATACCGTCCGTCTTCGGATACGGCAACACATATTGAATTGTACCGTGCATATCCTTCTTTAGCAGGTGTTGTCCACACGCATTCAACGTGGGCAGTAACATTTGCGCAGGCAGGAATGTCGATTCCGGCACTGGGAACGACACATGCGGATTATTTTTACGGAGATATTCCGTGCACAAGAGATTTGACCGCAGAGGAAATTAACTTGGATTATGAGAGAAATACGGGACTTGTCATTATCGAGACAATTGGGGATAAAGACCCGATGGAAGTTCCGGGAATCGTTGTAAAGAACCATGGACCATTTGCGTGGGGAACAAGCCCGGCAAATGCCGTTTACAATGCGGTTGTTTTGGACAAAGTAGCAGAAATGGCGCACCATACACTGACATTAAATCCTCGTGTAAAACGCGCGCCACAGTATTTGATGGATAAGCATTATTTCCGCAAACACGGAGCCAATGCTTATTATGGACAGGATAACTAATTTTCGTTATTTCTTCTCCGCGAGAGGGACAGGGCATCCTGTAAGACTTCCTGTTTGCCATCACGAAAACGAATAACAAGAGAATAGGTACCGCTGTACATTTCCGTTAGAGGAACGGTAAGTGTGTAGCGGTATTTTTCGTACAAAGATTCATCAAGCGGCGGATTTGTCAAATCAAGCTGATAAATGCGGTCCGGATGACTGAATACAATTTCCTGAATCAAGTCACCGGTTGTGTTTACTAACAAACTGTCGCCGTTTATGGAAAATGTAATGCCGTAAGTATTTTTCATAAATTCTAAATCAGTGGCAGAAGATGTCTCTACGGAGGCTGCCTTGTAAAAGACCGGTGCTTTGAGCCAGCCGACGACCGGAAATTCAATTTTTTCCAGACATTCTCCAAAATGCGAAAACTGCTCTAACGAGTCGCTGATGACGGACTCGAAAAATTCCTGCTTCAGATGTGTGGCAGGAGAAGTTACTTCTCTTTCATAAGGGGAGTAGATATGCTGGATTGCACCGGTTTCCCGGTTGATTTCCAATAATAACTTGTCTCCTTTTTTGGCATCTGAAGAAAGCACTAACAAGTTTTTGTTTTCCGCAGAAATTTCGCCATATACGTCAAAAATGCCATCACCCACATAGTAGGTGCGGTAACATCTGCCAAGCAAATCCACCTCATATATGTGTGTTGGTAAAAGCCCCTGTTCGGTTTTTACCAGATAGTCCGGATGGACAATCAGAAAGTGTCCGTCCGAGAGAGGAATTAAATTATCATCTTTTGCCGGAAGCGATAAGAAATAACGATACATTCCCTGTTTGTCCTGCACGCATGGATAATGGTTTGTTTCGCTCAATGTGCCGGTATGCAATGTGATTTCACGGCTTTTAATAGGCTGGTTTGACTCGTCATATAATGTCAAAGTAATGATATTATCTGTGTTCTCGCATAAGCCGAAAACAGGAAGCACGTGATTGGTTGTGTACGTCATGGAATCGTAGTGCCAGGGCATACAAAAATCGCTCACAACTGTGTAAGACAAACGGCATCTTGTGTCGGTGTGAAACATGCAAAGTGCAGTGAGCGGTGTGATGCCATAGGGATTTAACAAAAGTTCCATCGACTCAAATGAAGTCGAGGCATCGTGGCTTCTTGCCCATAAAAGATTTTCTGCCATCCTTGTTTTCTCAGTCAGAGAAATTGTCACCGGAATCTGGCCGGATACCGTTTGGTTTAAGCGCAGACGGTTAAGGCTCATAAAATCAATTTTATATTGTGTGACATGGCTTTTCAGCCATGAAGTGATTTTGTTTGACATAAGATAAAATCTCCTTTGTACTTTTTACCCATTTTACCTATATAGTGTAATTATAGCAAAAAAAATATGTAAAAAGTATGTTTTTTTGTATAAATCACTCTTTTTTTACATATTTGCGGCATCGGACGAGCAGATAAATGTTTGGAAGAAGGAGGAAAAGGTTAATAAAATCGGTCATTTCCCAGACAAGAGCAAGCGGCATAATGCCTCCGGAAAAAATCATAATGAGGTAAAGAGTCTGGTAAAAACGCTCATATTTTCCCTGAAACAAATAGTCAAATCCCTGCTTGCCAAGGTAACTCCAGCCAATTAAGGTGGCAAGAGCAAAACTGATAATGGCAATGGATAAAATTTCATCACCGAAAAATGGAAGTTTTCCAAATGCGGCGGTCGTTAAGGCGGAGGCGGGAAGCGTCTGCCATTCGGACGGAAATTCCAACTGATAGCAGACAAGTACAAGTCCGGTGATGGCGCAGAGAACGACGGTGTCCCAAAAGGTAGCGGACATGGAAATGGCGGCCTGTTTGACGGAATCATCTTCCGAGCAGTGACCGGCAATCAGGCCGGTTGTGCCAAGCCCGGATTCGTTTGTAAAAAGCCCCCTTGCTACGCCATAGCGGATGGCTTTTCCCATCGTGTATCCGGCAAAACCGCCACCGATGGAAGGCGGTGCAAAAGCGGAGGAAAAAATTAATTTCAGAGAGGGCAGAAGATAATCTGCGTGCAGAATGAGATAGAGAAGACATCCGCCAAAGAAAAAAATAGCCATAGTCGGCACAATGGCGATGGAGACATTTTCAATCCATTTGCGTCCCTGCATTAAAATTAATCCCACAAAAAAAGCGGTTATAATCGCACAAGTGGCAGGCGGAAGCGAAAAGACCTGATGACAGGTTTCGGTTATTGCGTTGCTTTGTGTGGTGCATCCGATAAAAAATGCAGATAGCGTGAGGGCGGCACTGTAAAGAAGTGCAAGCGTTTTTTTGTGCAGTAAAAAATGAAGAATATACATGGGTCCACCGTGTCCCTGATAGCGGAAATGGTGGCACAAAAACGTTTCGGCGTAAGTGGTTGCCATGCCCAAAAGCCCGGTGAGCCAGCACCAAAACACAGCACCCGGTCCGCCTAAGAAAACGGCGGTGGAAATGCCTATAATATTTCCGGTTCCAAGCGTAGCAGCGAGCGTTGTTGTGAGCGAACCAAAACGCCCAAACCCCTTTTTGTTTTTGCTGCCATCGGAAAGAGAAAGGGAGATGCCATATCCGATTTTTCGCTGCACAAGCCGTAAACGCAGGGTGAAGTAAACATGTGTGCCAAAAAGCATAACAAGAATAGGACCATTCCATAAAAGCTGATTTACATCAATTAAAAGTTTCAATCACAGACTCCTTTGGTTTCCTTTAGTTCATTGTATGAAAAATTTTGGCAAGTCATACTTTTGACAAGACCGTTTGCTAATCTCGTGGACAAATGAGATTTGGAGGAAGCTATGAAGAAACAATTCACATTCATCGAATCGATGATAAAGGTGGGAGTGATTGGTTTCGGCGGTGGGAATGCACTGATTCCGGTATTGGAGCAGGAAGTGGTAAACGAAAAAAAACTGGTAAGTAAAGATGAGTATGACAAGTCGGTTATTGCCGCAACGCTGACACCGGGGGCACTTCCGGTTGAAATTGCATCGGGGATTGGTCTGCATGTCGGCGGCATCGGTGGGATGCTCGCGGGCGGTGTATTGATGGCTCTTCCGGGAGTTGTGTTTACGGTATTGTATTTAATGCTGCTTAGCGGTGCGGATTCTAATATTTTACAGCAGATTCAGTATGCTTCCATCGGCATTACAGCGTTTATTTTGTGCCTTTTGACGCAATACATTGTGCAGACATTAAAGTCGTACCGCCACTCTAAATTCCGGGTGGCCGCATGGTTCGTAATTCTATTTGTGTTTATTGCAACGGGTGGAAATTATCTTTGCCGTATTTTTGGGTTAGGAATCCGGTTTCCTAAATTCTCGACAATCCAGATACTTTTGCTTACACTTTTAGGAAGTGTTGTTGTAGGATTATTGTACCAGAAAAAGACGAAAAAGAAGGACAAAAAGCCAAAACTGGCAGCCGGAAAACTGGGGGGCAGACTTTTGTTATGGGTTTTATTTCTGCTTTTGTTTTGTCTGCCGGCACTTTTTATGATGTGGCGTGAAGCGGCGGGCTTTGTAGGGCAGGGCGCTGTGTCTTCCTTTTTGTCATTTGGTGGCGGAGATGCCTATTTATCCATTGCCGACGGTCTTTTTGTGCCGGAATATATTTCAGAAAGTGACTTTTATAATCATCTGGTTGTAATTGTAAATGTGCTGCCGGGGTCTATTTTGTGCAAGACTTTGGCAGGAATCGGTTATTTGTACGGAGAGGCGGTCGTTGGAACGACAGCCGGTGGATTTGCCTTTGCGGTGGCGGGATTTGCCTGTAGTGTTGCCTGCTCCTGTTTGATTTTTTATCTGGTTTACCACTTGTATGACAGACTGGAAGGATGTGCCATTTTTAAGGTAATCAAAAAGGCAATTCGCGTTGTTGTTTCGGGACTTTTGCTTACCGTGATGACGGGGCTTTTGTTGTCCGAGATGGAGATTAATTCAAATCCTGAGCTTCCGCGTTTGGCGGTTCCCACAATGATTGCTTTCTTTTGTTTCATAAATCTGATATTATATCATAGGAAATGGAAAAACATCGGACGCATTGTCGTATCGCTTGTGCTTGCTTTTTTACTGTGCAATGTGCTCGAAGTTTAGAAACAAAGGAAAGCAGGTTATACTTATGCATATCTGGAAACATTTTTCTACGATTACAAGGCACCGTCATAAAGTAATCGTGCATTGCTTTATGGCAGGAATTTTCTGGCAGGGGCTTAGACACGATTTGTCAAAATACAGTCCGGCGGAATTTATTCCGGGGGCAAAAAATTATCTCGGTGATAAAAGTCCGAATGAAAAAGAGAGGAAACGGTACGGCTTTTCGCGTGCGTGGCTTCATCATCAGGGACGCAATAAACACCATTTTGAATACTGGGTTGATTACAATCCGAAGTTAAACCGGAAAGAACCGGTGGAGATGCCAACCCGTTATTTGATTGAAATGTTTTGCGACCGCGTGGCGGCAAGTAAAATTTATTATGGGGATGACTATGATACAGAGAAGCCGTTTCTTTATTTTGACAAAGGGAGAAAACGACGCTGGATGCACCCGGTAACGTCGCAGAAATTAGAGGATTTGCTGATTATGTTGCGCGATAAGGGGGAAAAAGAGACGTTTTCATACATTAAACACGTGATGAAACCGGAAGGGAAAAAAGATAAAGCTCATTGGAAATAAAAATTAAAAAAGCCTTTTTTGTGACAAAAACCTATGATAGGATTTCTTCCAGAATATGGGTGGACATGCGATTTCATTAAAGGAGAAAAGGAAAATGACGGAAAATGTTATTTGGCAGCCGAATAAGGTTTCGGCGAAAGACCGTTATCGTGTGCTCGGACAAAAGGGGCTTGTTGTTTGGTTTACGGGACTTTCCGGTTCCGGAAAATCAACGATTGCGGTAGAACTGGAGAAAATGTTGAATGATGCAAAAAAAGCAGTTTATCTTTTAGACGGAGATAACATTCGACATGGAATCAATTCGGATTTGGAATTTACGGATAAGGACCGTGATGAAAACATACGGCGGATTGGAGAAATTTCTGCCCTGTTTTGCGATGCAGGAGTTATTACACTGGCTGCTTTTATTTCCCCGTTTCGTAAGATGCGCCGGTTTGCGAGAGGGCGCGTCGGGGAAAATCAATTTCTTGAGGTATATGTGAGTACGGATTTTGAGACCTGTTGTAAGAGGGATCCAAAAGGTTTGTACAAAAAGAATATTAAAAATTTTACGGGAAAAGATTCCGGTTATGAGAAGCCGGAGAATCCGGAAATTGTTTTGGATACCATACATTTCACACCACAGGAGTGTGCAAAAGTTGTATATCAGGAAATTTTAAAAAGAATCAATTAGCAAAACGTGCATGGAGGAACAAAAATGGATAATTATTTTGTGTCTTCGTGTAAGAGGGTGAAGGATTGGATTTGCAGGCAGTTTGGGCAAAAGGAAAAAAAGACGGTTCACCACAAGAAATTTGCCGATGGCGGTGAGGTCATTGTGTGGGAAACCGGACGGGCAGGTGAAGAAGCGGCGTCATATGAGAATTTATTTCTCCGCAAAGAAATCGCAGGATTTCGCACGAATATACGTCGTGAGCAGTCCTGTTCCATAAAGTCACTGACTAGAGACTATTTGTATAAGCAGCTTTTGAGCAGTGGTGAGTACACGTTTGACCATATGCTCGTTATAAAAGATCCATATGGAGAGGCACCGTTGACTGCACTTGCTTTGTTCATTTTAGAAGAGCCGGCATGTGTCCGTGTTACGACAAAAGGAAATTTAAAGGAGACGGATTTTGTTACAGAACTTCCTAAGAAAAAAGAGCATCGAGTGCCGATTTTAGGAATGTATGCCGAAAAGGCAAATGACATCGTCATAGAGATTCTCGATGATGAGGGAAACTGCGTAAAAAGCCATACTTTCACGATACGAACGAAAAGACTGCCAAAGTCACTGCGCAACGTGATTACGGTGAAAAAATGGACCGACAAACCGGCGTATTCCAATATTATGATAAATGGCGGTGTCAAGATTCATACCTGCGTGTTTGATATCGAAGGGGAAATACGTTATTATCTCAGCCGCAAACCGAGAGGATATGGTATTTTTCCATTATCGGATGGTCACTTTTTTTACATGGAAAAATATATTTCCGTGCCATCCTATTCCAATCCCCAGACAGTAGAGTCTTATGATATGGACTATTTCGGTCGTGTGTTTCGAACCTATCTGACGGAAAAAGGGGTTCACCACACGGCGGAAGAAAAGGCAGGTGGCAACATTCTCACCGGAAGTAATTCGATGCTTGAGCATACGGAGGACTGCGTTATTGAGATTGACAGACAGACCGGTGAAATTGTGTGGCAGTTAAATATGGCAGAGATTTTTGATGAAACCTATCAGAATATGATGGACTGGTGCCATGTAAATTCCGCTGCGTATTATGAAAAAGACCGCACGATTTTGATTTCCCTCAGAAATGTGCATGCGGTAATTTGTGTAGATTACGATACGAAAAAACTCCGCTGGATTTTATCCGACCCGAAATTCTGGGAGGGAACAAAGATGACACCATATCTTTTGCAGCCGGAAGGTGATGTCAAATGGTGTTACCAGCAGCATGCGGCATTTGAAATTGCACTCCCGGATGAATCGAATCCGCAGAAAAAACGGATTATTGTTTATGATAATCATTGGGCAAAGCGTCGTAAGGCGAAGTCTTTTGATAAAGATCCGCTCAGTTATGTGAGTTTTTATGATATTGATGAGGAAAAGAAAACCGTTTCGCTGCATAAACGATTTGCCGGACCAAAGACAAGAATCCGTGCAAATGGAATCTATGTTCCTGACAAAAGGCGTGTGTATAATATGGCAGGTTCTTATGCAGAACCGGTGGACGGTGATGGCGGTGGTATTTTCGAATACGATTATGAGACCGGCGAGGTGCTTTCCGAGTTTGGTGTAAAACCGGGATTTTTCCGCGCGTATCCGTTTGAGCCGAATGTGCAGGAACTCGCAGAGCCGATGCAGGTGACCGGCGATTATCAGGTCGGTCAGATTAAACAACCGCAAGAGATATCAAGCAGCAAATACTGCAAGTTAAAGTCGGAAAAGAAACATCATATCAAGAGTGCTGCTATCGAATATGAGATGCAGGAAGATTTACTCTTTGTGAATAACGTAGACCACGAAGTGGAAAAAGTTTATTTTATTGGTGACAAGGGTGGCTATCAGGTTGACTTTGATGACACATACCAGACAATGGATGTGTTCCGCACGATGGTTTATAAAGTTGCCATGCAGTTAACCAATCTGCCAAAAGATAAATATAAAATTTATTTGCAGGTGAAAGGTGAACTGCAGACAACAAAAAAATATATCGATATATCAGCCGTTAATTAACTTTTCATAAGCCGCATAATCGGCAGCATAATATTGTCTGCCGATGAGTACCATGAGTAAGTCGCCGGGCAGAATTTCGGTGTCGCCTTTCGGCGTAATCGTGTGCCCGTCGCGCTCAATGGATGCAACCAATGTATTTTTCTGCCAGTCAATCTGGCAGATTTTTTTATGGCAGACCGGACTGTCAAAAGGAATGACATAAGTAACCAAAACTTTTTCGGCAGATTCCTTGATTTCCAGTTCAGTCTGTTTGTTCAGAATATTTTCCAAAAGGGATGTATAAATTGGTTTGCTGCCAAGCAGGTTTGCGATGATATAAGCAATACTGCTCACGACAGCGATGTCTAACATCCGGTGCATATTGCCGGTCATTTCGGTAATCAATACAATACCGGTAATCGGTGCACGCACGATGCCCGCAAATAATCCCGCCATGCTGATAACGATAAACTGGGGAAGTAAATCGTTTGGCAGGGAGAGAGTGTGGATGGAAAGGTTTCCGAAAATTGCCCCGATGTAGGCGCCTAAAATCAGAAGTGGGAAAAAGATTCCACCGGGTGCGCCGCATCCGAAACTAACTGCCGAAAATAAAAATTTAACGACAAGTAAAATGCAAATCATGGAAAGTTCCGGTTTCCCATGCTCTAACAAAGCAATCATGCTGTGACCGCCGGCTAATACCTGCGGAAGGGTGAGACCAAGAATCCCGGAAATGACAAAAACAAAGGCAATCCGGATTTCTTTTGGTATTTTTTTCAAACGGTGGAAAAAAGCCTGCATTTTTAACATGACAAAATTATATCCGGCACCCGCAAGACCAAGCAAAATACCAAGCAATGCTAACAGCCAATAATAGCGGAGTGCAAGAGTCGATGTCGTAAACGAAAAAATAGCAGACTGTCCAAAAAATATTTTTGCGACGAAGTCGGCGCACACCGTGGCAATCAGACCGGCGACCAACATTGTGCGGTCAAAGGTGTGGTGGATTTCTTCAAGAACAAACATAATGCCGGCAAGCGGTGCATTAAAGGCGGCGGCAAGTCCGGCACCTGCGCCACACGATAACAGACCGATTTCTGTTGTTTTATCATAGTTTCTAAGGCGGGAATAACTTTTTGCCACCATCGCACCAAGCTGAATGGACGGGCCCTCTCTTCCAAGGGACAGACCGCCGAAGATACTAAGTGTACCACCGGTGAATTTGGCTAAAACGACACGCCAAAAACTCTGGTCCAAATAACCGCGAACCTCCCCTGAAACCTGCGGGATCCCGGAACCGGCAGCCATTGGCTCCCATTTCACAATCTTTGCGACAATACATCCCATCAAAATAAGAGCGGCAAACCAGAGGGCGGTAACACCTGCATTTCCGCGTATGAAATTCAGAACCGCATATAATCCGCTCTCTGCATAAGTTAGGCAGTATCGGTATAGAACGGCAGTCAAGCCGGCCAAGACACCGATTAAAGCACCTTCTATAACGAGTGCAATACTTCGCTTTGCCGTATTGTTTTCCAATTTTTCCAAAGTATGTTGATATTTATTCATAGGTAAACTCTCTCCTCGTTGTTTTCTTTATCCAATCAACTAGAGATATTTTACATCCAAATGCATTATTTTGCAAATATACCCTCTTATTGCTCCTAAATGTAATGAAATTATAAAATCTTTGCCATTATAAAACCGTAATCGTACATTCCTTTGTTACACCGTCAATCGATGCCCGGATTTTTGTTGTGCCACGTTTTATTGCCGTGACTTTTCCGCGGCTGTTGACGGTGGCTACACTTTTTTTCTGAGACTTCCATGTTACTTTTTTCCCGGAGGACACTTTTGCTGTCAGAAGAAGTGTCTGATTGCGGGACAAAGATGCAGAAGTATAATTAAGTGTAACTTTAGGTTTTTTTACCGTGACATGACAGGTTTTTTTCGTACCGTCTGCCTTTGCGGTAATTGTAGTCTCTCCTGGTTTCTTTGCTGAAATTTTACCGTTTTCGTCAATTTCGGCAACGCTTGATTTTTGAGATTTCCATGAGATAGGTGACCTATTTGAGGTCTGCCCTTTTAGAGTAACCTGCGCTCCGTTTTCCATTGTAATGGAGGCAGTTGATAACGTAATGATAGTTTTTGTGACGGTAATTTTACAACTGGCTTCCCCACCTGCGACTTTTCCCGTAATCGTGCAGGTGCCCGCTTTTTTTGCGGTGACTCCGCCATATGTATTTACCGAGGCGACAGCACTTTTACTGCTTTTAAACCGAACCCACTTGCCGTTGCTTGCAATTCCCGCAAGAGTAAAAGAATCGCCAATTTTTAATGTGGCGCGATATCGGGAAAGAATTACAAGAGCCGGTGAGGCGGCATCTGCTGTCAAAGGTGCGGAAAAAACAGAGGCGGTAAACAGTACCGCTGTACATAAAAGGGCGATGCTCCGCCGGCAAGCCGCTTTCAAAAAAATAGACGTGTGTTTCATGATAAACCCTCCTTTTGTGGAGCAATAAGAGGGTAAATACAAGATAACACACGTCTAGTCATAAATCAAGTGTTATTTTTTATTCTTTATCTTCTTCTCGTCCGGGTAAAATGGCATTTAACAAAACGCCCATAATAGCAGCAATGGCAAGACCGGTTAAAGTGATGCTTGTTCCTGCAATCTGGAAGGTAAGTCCGGAAGAGAAACCAAGTCCGCATACTAAAATGGTAGCTGCAATAATTAAGTTTCTTGATTTGGTGAAATCAACTTTGTTTTCTACGACGTTGCGGACACCGATGGCGGCAATCATACCGTAGAGAATAAAGCTGACACCGCCGACGATAGCTGCCGGAAGGGTACTGATGATACCGGCAAATTTCGGGATGAAGCTTAAAACGACGGCGTAAATAGCAGCCAGACGGATTACTTTCGGATCATGTACGCGGCTTAGTTCCAGAACACCTGTATTTTCACCGTAAGTGGTGTTGGCAGGACCGCCGACCAAAGCAGAAAGGGAAGTTGCCAGACCATCACCGATTAATGTGCGGTGAAGACCGGGATCTTCTACATAATTTTCGCCAACGGTTGCGGAAATGGCGGAAATATCACCGATGTGCTCCATCATGGACGCAATGGCAATCGGAGCCATGGCAAGGATTGCAGTTAAGTCAAATTTACAAAACTCAAATGGTGGAACATTAACCCAGGAAGCTTTGGCAACTTCTGCAAAATTAAAGATGGCGGAACCATCCGGATTTGTGATACCGCAAAAGTGCAGAATCAAGGCAACAGCGTAAGCACCGGCGATGCCGAGAAGAATTGGGATGATTTTCCACATACCTTTTCCCCAGATGTTGAAAATCACAATGATGGCAAATGCGATAATGGCTAACAGCCAGTTTGTCTGAACATTATTAACTGCGGATGGTGCTAAACTTAAGCCGATGCAGATAATAATCGGACCGGTGACAACCGGTGGAAGAAAACGCATCGCACGTTTCACACCGACTAGTTTGATAATCAGTGCAAGCACCAGATACAGAGCACCGGCTACTACGATACCACCGCAGGCGTAAGGCAGTTTTTCGCCCATGGACATATCTTTGAAAATTCCGGTGTCCAATTTGGAAACGGTTTCAAATCCGCCGAGAAAGGCGAACGAAGAACCAAGAAAAGCGGGAACTTTCAATTTCGTACACAAATGGAAGAAAAGTGTGCCGACACCGGCGCAGAATAATGTAACCTGAATGGAGAGCCCCTCTCCTTTAAAATAGTTGTTTACCAGAATCGGTACTAAGATTGTGGCACCAAACATGGCGAACATATGCTGTAGACCTAACAGCAGCATTTTGGGGATGCCAAGCGTTCTGGCATCGCGGATTGCATTGTTTTTTGTTTCCATAAGAAACCTCCTCATAACCGTTATTGGTTTAATTATAAAGAAAAAAAGTTCATCTGACAAGCATTGTTGCAATTGTGGCGTAAGAATAGTAAAATGAGGGAGGAAATAGAAAGGTGAACAAAGATGAAGAAGAGATTTACGGCGGGTGTTTTATTAGCCATTTTTACGTTTTTATTTTTAGAGACAGAATATTTATTTGTGAACATAATGGGTACGCTTTCGAATTCGCGGCAGGCAGTGAGTGCGCAGGGAATTGTGCTGGGTGTCAGCGTCATTGGTTTTCTTTTATATGCTCTATTTCACAGGATAAAATCTGCTTTTGTAAAAAGAGTGGTGACAGTCGTGGTTCCACTTGTTATGGCGGTCTGCTTGTCCCTTTTATATGAAGCGGATAGTTACGCCATCTGTTTTTTTGTGGGCTGTGTCGTATTTGTGCTACTTGGATTGTTTGGCAGTGCTCTGCATTATCATGCACTTTTTTATGTTGGCAGAGATTCGCACCTGGCACTTTTGATTGGTGTGGCTTATGCACTGGGGTTACTTTTTCAGTTTATATGTAACAATCTTGTTCGCAGCCAGATGGTACAGTTGATTTTTGTATTTATTCTTTTTGCCGCCACGGTTTATTATCTGCTCATACGAAAGGAAGCAGTGGAGTTAGAGCCTGTGGACAAGGGGGGAAAACAGAAGAAAATAACAGGATATATATTGGTTTTATGTGTTTTGTGTATGACGATGATTTTTGCGGCATTGGATAATGCGGTTACGCTGCAGCATGCAAAGGGAAGCTTGGATGTTGGACAGTGGCCGAGGCTTCTATTGGCGGTAAGTGGAATTTTGGCAGGACTTTTGTTTGATTTAAAAAATCACCGGTATATGTCGATTGTGATGTTCTGCGTCACGCTTTTATCCGTACTCTGTGTGCTTGTTATTGTGACAGGAGGCTCGGTGCTTGCCGGACTTGTTATTTTTTATTTATCATCCGGATTTTTCGTTGTCTATTTTACGACGAGATTTATGAATTATGCGGTACAGAGTTCCATTCCTGCACTCTGGGCAGGCATGGGAAGAGCGGTAAACAATGCGGGAGCGGCGGTCGTGACCGGAGGATCGATAGCCTTAGTAGAAGGTGGGAATGTAATTTTGATTTCTTCTGTGGTGCTGGTGCTGTTTGCACTTATCAGCATTGCGATGTTTGCGACGGAGAGGCAGCAGGGAAAGAAAAAGACAGAAGATGCACAGGCACTTGACTTAGGAGCATTTGCGAAAAAATATTCCCTCACAAAAAGAGAAACGGAAGTTTTGGAGGCATTGTTAAATTTCGATGACAGTGCGAAAGATTTGGCAAAGCAATTATTTATTTCGAGAGCGGCTTTGTACCGGCATATTTCTTCCTTGAATGAGAAAACGGGTACAAAATCGAGAATTGGCTTGATTCAGTTCTATTATCAGCAAAAAAATGAAGAATGAGATAAATGTAAACTGTTGATATCCCCTTTTTTTATTAAAATGTTTGTGTATTAACACGAAAATTAAAGAAAGGGGATGTTATTATGAAACATTTCAAATGGACATTGATTATGTCTATGCTGACATTGATTTTTTTGATTCCGGCTCATGGCGCAAAGGCGGCAAATGGACCGGCAGAGGGAGAGGGCGGTTATGCCTATATCGGATTCGCAGATTACGAGAATGAAATAAAATATGTTTACTGTGCTCCGCATGTGGGAACTGCAGAGAGCGTAGCAGGAGCTTCTTATGACAAGGCAAGTAATACGTTAACGCTGAATGAATATTCCGGTACAACATTCAGGATTGTTACAAATATGATGGGAGATGATTTCAAAATACGTTTGATTGGAAAAAATCATGTGCAGCAGCTGGCGGTCTGGGGAGATGGCTGGGGTGGCTGTGTTGAGTTTGTTGGAGATGGCAGTCTTTATGTAAACGAAAAGAAACTTTTTATGGATGCTGTTATATTAATGCCGGAATATTCTAAGGCATGCATAAAAACGAGTGGGAATGCCGTATTATATTGTTATGCACCGAATGGAGGCAGACCGTTGCGTGTTTCTGCAGCAATGACAAACCGTGCGGATGAAGTTGTAGTTGGAAAGGGGGCTCTTAGTGTGGATATAGAGGATGCTTACCATGCGGCAGAAAAGCAGGTGAGCGTGATCACCCAATTTAGTGATTTTAAAACCACCTACGCAGTATATAAAAAAGAAGGCTCTGAAAAAAATATGCTGTGTCAACAGGTACGTTAAACGATAAAGAGGCTTATTTTATATCAGAAATATTAGAATGTGATGGACTGGAGACAAGCCCATTCATATATGAGATAAAATCGGTATATGGTGCATTTGACGCTGCAAAAGAAGGTCTCACGGAGACGGCCGAGACAGCGGAGGTATATGATGTCTGGCAGCGGGGACCGCAAAGTTTATATAAGGAACGTGCTACCGGAAAATCATGTATCTTTGCAGCAACATCGGAAAATGGCAAAACGGTCTATCAGAAGTATTATTTGTCGACACCATTTGAAGTGATGTATGATGATAACGAGCCGTCTAGCTCCTTTTGTGCGGGAATCAAGGATAAAGGGGCGACATATGCTAATCTTGGGGAAATCAACCAGGCAGGCTATGACGTGGTTGAAAGCCGAACAAAAATAGAGGGTTGTTACACGTTATTTGTGGATGGCACATTTTATACTCTGCAGTCAGAAGAAAAGACTTGCAATCATTTATTTACGACACAGGAAGTGCAGAAAAAAGCCGGTTTTGATACGGATGGCGTTTTGCTGAAAAAATGCAGAGACTGTGGTGTGATTACATCACGTATATCAATTCCGAAGGTTTCCAATGTTTCCCTTTTGCAGACCGTATTTACCTATGATGGAAAGGCAAAAACGCCAAAAGTGACCGTCAAAGATTCGACGGGGCAGGTATTGCCACTGGGAAGTACGTATATGCTGTCTTATCCGAAGAACCGAAAAGATGTGAATCAGTATGCGGTGTCTCTTACATTGACCGGAGGCCGGTATGCGGGCACAAAACAGTTGTATTTCACGGTGAAACCACAGGCAACAGCATTTTCTAAGGTTAAGGCAGGAAAGAAGAAAATGACGCTGAAGTGGAAGAAGAAATCACAAATCAGTGGTTATGAGGTGTGGTATGGCACCAGTAAAAATATGAAAAAGGGAGTCAAAAAGATAGTAATTAAAAAAGCAAAAAAGACATCCACAGTATGTAAAAAATTAAAATCCGGCAAAAAATACTTTGTTAAAATCCGGACTTACAAGACGGTGAAGCAGAAGAATAAGAGTATAAAAATTGTATCGAAGTTTAGTAAAGTGAAACCGGTAAAGATTAAGTAGTGGTGGAATCCTTCTTTTTCAAAATGCGAGATTGTATTTTTTTACAAGAAAAGGTACAATAATAGAAAACGCGAAAGAAAATGGAGGAAAGAAAATGAAACAGATTACTATAATGGAACATCCGCTGATTCAGCATAAGATTTCGATTTTGCGAAATGAGGCAACAGGAACGAATGAGTTCCGCCGTCTGATTGAGGAGATTGCCATGCTTATGGGATATGAGGCACTCCGTGATCTGCCGGTTGAAGATGTGGAAATTAAGACACCAATTGAGACGTGCCGGACACCGATGATTGCCGGAAAGAAGTTAGCTATTGTGCCGATTCTTCGTGCCGGACTTGGTATGGTAAGCGGTATTTTATCACTGGTGCCATCGGCGAAAGTCGGTCATATCGGTTTGTACCGTGATGAGGAAACACATGAACCTCATGAGTATTACTGTAAGCTTCCGGAACCGATTGACCAGAGAACGATTGTGGTTGTGGATCCGATGTTGGCAACCGGTGGTTCGGCAGTAGCGGCAGTAGATTTTATCAAAGCGCATGGTGGAAAGAACATTAAATTTATGTCGATTATTGCTGCACCGGAAGGAATTGAGCGTCTGATGAAAGCACATCCGGATATTCAGCTTTATGTGGGCTGCAAAGACCGCTGTCTGAATGAAAATGCGTATATTTGTCCGGGACTTGGAGATGCCGGAGACCGAATCTTTGGAACCAAGTAAGAAATGTTAGAAAATAAAATGCTTAGAAAGCGAAATCTGATGTCAGGATTTTAGCCTTCTAAGCATTTTTTTATTTACTCCACAAGTAACAGTAAGATTGCGTTCTTGCGGCGAATAGTTCCGTTTTCAGAAGTTTTTTGACTTCGTCTTTTGTGTACCAGCCGGCTTTTATTTCCTCAACAGTGGAACTGCTTTTGGAAAAGGTGCCGTCTGCAACACCGACGATACAGAGGTTGGTTTCATTGGCAAAGCCGATGGCACTGTAACTTAAAGGAAGAATATCGTTTACTGTCAGTAAATCAAGACCGGTTTCTTCTTTTAATTCGCGCCTTGCGCTTTCGATTGGCTCTTCGCCTTCATCAATCAGGCCTGCCGGGAAATTATATACCCAGTCGCCTAAAGCAAGGCGGAATTCTTTATTTAACAGTATTTTTTCGTTCTTCTCATCATGCATGATTAAAACAACAGAGTCCGGTGTTTTTGCCTGAAGCTCCGAAAGTGTGGAAATGTCCGGATTTCGGCTAATCATTTCATAAACTTTTTCTTTTCCATCGACCGTTTCATATGTGATATCATAGCGGTGGATAAAGTGACCGTCATGAATTTTTTTTAAACTTTTAAACTCCATAAAAACCTCCGTAGGTTCTACGATTTATTCCTGATAAGTTTTGACAGATTCAAATTCTTCAACAATTTCTTTGGATGGTGCTTTTGTCAAAAGGCTGACAATGACAATGCACAAAAGGCTGACAAAGAATCCTAATAACAGGGAGTAAATTCCGGTTACGGCGTAAGGTGTCTGGCCGCCAAGAATTGGAAGGTAATCCCAGATGATAACGAACAATCCACCGGATACGATGCCGGCAACGGCACCCGGAAGGTTGGTACGTTTCCAGAACAGGGAGCACACAACGAGTGGACCAAAGGCAGAACCAAGACCGGCCCATGCGTCAGAAACAAGTCCCATGATACTGCTGTCCGGGTTCCATGCGATAATGCAGGCAACGACAGCAATTACAAGAACCGTAATACGGCTTACATTTAATACTTTTTTGTCTTCTGCTTCCGGTTTCAGAATATTTTTGAAAATATCTTTAGATGCGGAGGAGGCGCAGACAAGAAGCTGGGAATCTGCTGTTGACATAATGGCAGCAAGGATTCCGCAAAGGAACAAACCGCCAATAAAGATTAAAACGATGTTGCCATCGAAAATCTGCTGAATCATTTTGATAAATACATTTTCGGAACCGGTTTCTACGAGTGTTTCATTTAAGAATCCGCGTCCTAAGATTCCGATAAAGCATGCGGCAATCAGCGAAATGGCAACCCATACGATTGCGATTACACTGGATTTTTTCAATTCTTTTTCGCTCTTAACAGCCATAAAACGGACTAAGATATGTGGCATACCGCAGTAACCAAGTCCCCAGGCTAAGTCAGAAACGATGGAAATCAGCGGATATGGTTTCCCATCCATATAGAACAAACTTAAGAAGTCTGAATTTTCTGCTACACCGTGAGCGGTTAATGCGCCGGTGAAGTCGCCGCTGATAGCGGCATAAGCGATAATCGGCACCGTTAAAAGTGCAATAAGCATCATGGTTCCCTGCACAAAATCGGTGGTACATACGGCGAGGAATCCTCCCATAAATGTGTATGCCAGAATAACGGCTGCGCCAATTAAAAGTGCGTAGTGGTAATCAAGACCAAATACGGTCTGGAAGAGTTTTCCACCGGATGCCAGTGCTGATGCGGTATACACTAAGAAGAAAATAACGATTACAACGGAAGAAATTCCAAGAAGAATCTTTTTCTTATCGCGAAAACGGTTCTGGAAAAATTCCGGGAGTGTTAAAGAGTTGTTTGCTACAATTGTGTAACGGCGCAGGCGTTTGGAAATGCAAATCCAGTTAAGCGCCGTTCCTATAAACAATCCGATGGCAATCCAGGCTTTTCCGGTTCCGGCAAGGTAAATCGAACCCGGCAGTCCCATCAAGAGCCATCCGCTCATATCGGAAGCCTGTGCGGAAAGAGCGGCAACCCAGCTGTTTAAGCCTCTTCCGCCAAGAAAATAATCTTCGGTACTGTTTGTTTTTTTCATCGAAAAGATGCCGATGCCAATCATCATCGCTAAATAACACACGAAGGCAATTAACACCGCAATGGTAGTTGTGGACATAAAAAATCCCCTTTCATAAAGTGTAATAATCGTCAAAAGTATAACATATTTGAGGGGGTGTAGGCAAGTAATGGTTAGGACTTGTTTTTAGATTTCGGCAGCTCAGAGGAAAAATTTTGTTGAGTGCGTAGCGGTATGGATGCCTATGTTAACGCATATACAGGCATCTCATACCGACGTACTCAAAACCCACGAGTCACAAAGTTTTTCTTCTGAGCTGCCGAAATCTAAATAAACTTATAACGAATATTTGCTACATCTTTTGTGGCTAAAATTTGGAGTTAATTCGTGACTAAAATTTGAGGTTAACACTTCCGGAACAACTCTTTTGCCTGATTTTTGCCTAGAGGGTTGCATTTTCACCTCATTATTCGGTTTTATTCGGGAAAATTGTACGACACATGCAACTCTTTGTATTAATTTCTTGCTTTTTGGTTGCTTTCGGCTGAATTTTCTCAAAATCTATGCAACTATTTTTGGTATATATGAAGGAAAGGGTTGCATGTGGTTCTTTTCGTCCAAATTGCGGAAAGCGAAAAAGTGTCAACGAACACTTGGCAATTGCATACTTTTTTGAAGTGGATTAACTGAAAGTAGGATGGACATCATATCGCAGTTGTAGTAAAATACGAAGTAATAGTTTTTGAAAGGGAGTGCGTTAATATGAAGTGGGTTCGGTGTTTTCTGATTTGTTGCTTGAGTCTGTTTGTTATTTCCTGCGATAAAGAAACTGCAATGCAACCGAGAGAGGAAGTTTCTCTAAAACCAGATAAGTCATACGTATATGAAAAGATACAAAAGCCGGAGCTTGCATTTTCAAAAGATATGAAACAAATGTATCTTATTGCAGGTGAAGAGGTGCCATATTTCATTTTTCGCATGCGGACTTCCGGAAAAGATTCTTATATGGAGTGTCGGTGGGAGGAAGATAAGAAATGGGTGACGAAAAAAACGTCATGGAGTGATTTTGTTGCAAAAAACTGCGGCAATGGTGAAATTCAGATTGCAGCCGATACAAAGCAGAATTTGTACGTGATGTATAGTGATAATAGTAAAACAAAATGCCAGCTGTATAAAATCAAGAAAAATAGGGAAATCTGGGAACTTCATATCCCTGATATTACGTCACGTGTAAAAGGACAAAAGATTGTATCGTTTAGTGTGATTAACGAATCACGTCTTGTGTTTATCTTTTCCTTAAAGGAAGATGCCACGGACGGACAGGCAATTGAGTACGACAGTGTAGAAGAAAAATTTCTTGCCAAAGATGGAAAAATTGATGATATATCAGCAGGGTTTGATACGGAAGGAAACTATTATGTGGTGGCACCGAGACAACAATTGATTTTGAAAAAGTCACTTTATGAGAGCGTGCCGAAAAAGGTTATAAAATGTGAGGGAATGACATCGGAAAGCAGCACTTCCGGTCTTGTGATTGATGACGATTTCGGATATCTGTTGACGGGGAATGGCATCTATGGTGGGAAATTGGATGCCAATGAATGGGAGAAGAAGATTGATGGGAAAGAACTCTATTACTGCAAGGACTTTCCGTCGCCGGTTCTTGGGATTGCCAACATGGTAAAGGTGCCGGGCAGGGATTTGGAATTTTATATGATGACATGGAAAAATGCGGAGTGTTCGGATTTTGAATGGGTTCATTATTTTGCGGGCAAAAAACCGTAAATTACTGGCAGGAATGGCTAGAATATGTTACATTATAACTAACGGAAATCGTTTCGATTGGGTTTATGGGAACGGTCGTATTACATAGGAGGTATTCCACATGGGAACAGAGAGATTTGTTGATTTAATCCAGAAAAAAAAGAGTGGAGAGACACTGACAAAAGAAGAAATTGATTTTATGATAACGGATTATGTGGCGGGGAAAATTCCGGATTATCAGATGTCTGCCATGCTGATGGCAATTTACTTTAATGGCATGGAAAATGAGGAACTGGCGGCGTTTACTCTGGCAATGCGGGATTCCGGAGATTTGGTCGATTTGTCACCGATTGAAGGAATTAAAGTGGACAAACATTCGACGGGCGGTGTTGGCGACAAGACAACACTGATTGTTGGACCGATTGTGGCGGCTTGTGGCGTGCCGGTGGCAAAAATGAGTGGGCGCGGACTTGGATTTACCGGGGGAACGCTAGATAAACTGGAGTCGATATCCGGTTTTCGCATTGACCTTTCGGCAGAGGAGTTTTTTGAAACGGTGAAAAAAACGGGAATCAGCGTGATTGGACAGACCGGAAATCTGGCGCCGGCGGACAAACTTTTGTATGCACTCCGCGATGTAACAGCTACAGTGGACAGTATTCCGTTGATTGCAGCGTCGGTTATGAGTAAGAAGCTGGCGGCAGGAAGTGATAAAATTGTTTTGGATGTCACGACGGGAAGCGGAGCATTTATGAAAAATACAAGAGATGCGAAAAAACTTGCGAAACATATGGTGGCAATTGGAAATCATGCGGGAAAAGAGACCGTGGCAATTTTAACCGGCATGGAGGAACCGCTCGGATTTGCAATCGGCAATAACATGGAAGTAAAAGAAGCGATTGAGGTGTTAAAAGGAGATGGTCCGGAAGATGTCAAAGAAGTCAGCGTGGCGTTAGCCGGTATGATGCTGTCACTTGGGCTGGAAAATGTAAGCCACAGTCAGGGAAAAAGGATGGCGAAAAAAGCTCTTTCGTCCGGACAGGCATTTGAAAAATTCAAAGAAATGGTACAGGCACAGGGCGGCGATATCCGTTATGTAGAGCATCCGGAATTTTTTGAGAGAGACGCATTTGAGGGAGAAGTGCTTGCCGCAGAAGATGGATTTTTATCCGGGATGGATACCGAGAAGATTGGTGTGGCAGCAGGACTTTTGGGCGCCGGCAGGGAGACCAAAGACAGCGTCATTGATATGAGCGCAGGGATTTACCTGAAAAAGAAAATTGGAGATATCGTGAAAAAAGGCGAACCGATTGCCAGCTGCTATGCAGGAACAAAAGAAAAATTGAACCGTGGAATGGCAATGTTTGAGAGCAGTATCCGGTATTCGAAAGAAGCCCCAAGGATTCCGAAATTAATAGTGGATATTATTCGCTAGGTTTGGTAAAATAGGAATAATAAGGAATAAATGAGGGAGGACAGATATGTTCGATAGTATTGTGATTGGCAGCGGCTTCGCCGGTGCTGTGGTAGCCAGAGAGCTGGCTGAGAAAAAAGGACAGCAGGTGTTAGTAATTGACGCCAGAGACCATGTCGGCGGCAACTGCTATGACAAAAAAGACGACTATGGCATTTTGATTCATCAGTATGGACCGCATATTTTCCATACCAATATTGATAGAGTGTATGAGTATTTGTCACGTTTTACCGACTGGTATGAGTACCGCCATGAAGTTGTTGGAAATGTATATGGCAGAGAATTGCCAATTCCGTTTAACTTAAATACGCTGGAGCTTGTGTACGGCGAGCGCGCGCCGCATTTGGAAAAGCTTTTAATTGATAATTTTGGTGAAGGTGCCAGAGTTCCGATTCTGGAGCTTATGAATCATGAAAATGAAGAGTTACAGGAGATTGCTCAGTATGTATATGAAAATGTTTTCTTGAAATATACGATGAAGCAGTGGGGCAAATCGCCGAAGGAAATCGATCCGGCTGTGTCTGGCCGTGTTCCGGTTCTTTTGTCTAGAGATAACCGTTATTTTCAGGATAAATATCAGGGACTTCCGAAGGAAGGATTTACACCGATTTTTGAAAAAATGCTGAATTATCCGGGTATTGAAGTGCGCTTAAATTGCGAGGCTGCATCGGTTCTTACCATTGACCCGGAGGCAGAAAATAAGGTTCTTTTTGAGGGGCAGCCATTTACCGGCAATGTGATTTTTACCGGAGCTTTGGATGAGCTGTTTGGATGCCGCTTTGGCAGACTTCCGTATCGTTCACTGCGGTTTGATTTTGAGCACTATGACAAGAAATTTTATCAGAGCCACGGTGTAGTAAACTACACGGTGTCGGAAGATTTTACCCGTATAACAGAGTTTAAGTATTTGTCCGGCCAGTTGGATGCAAAGGATACGACGATTGTGAAAGAATACCCGATGCCTTATCAGGGAAAAGACGGGGAAATTCCTTATTATGCAATTAATAACGCTGAAAATGATGCTCTGTTTTTGAAGTACAAAGAACTTGTTAATAAGATTCCAAACTTCTATCTGTTAGGACGTTTGGCTGAATACAAGTATTATAATATTGATGCGATTGTGGACCGTGCACTGACGGTGGCAGAGGAAATTTAAGAAAGAAGGGTTTTGAGAATGAAACTATTGACGGTTGCGATACCTTGCTATAATTCGCAGGATTACATGGAGCATGCAGTAGAAACCGCATTAGTAGGTGGCGAAGATGTTGAAATTATTCTGGTAAATGATGGTTCTTCAGATAAAACGGCTGAAATTGCCGACCGTCTGCAAAAAGAACATCCGACGATTGTACGGGCGATTCACCAGGAAAACGGGGGCCACGGGGCAGCAGTAAATACCGGTCTTGCCAATGCAAGCGGTTTGTATTACAAGGTGCTCGACAGTGATGACTGGTTTGACAGAGGGGCATTCCTTAAGATTTTGGATGTGCTTCGCAGTTTTGTGGAAGATGGTTCTGGCGTGGATATGCTGCTTGCTAATTATGTTTACGAAAAGCCAAGCCTTCACAAACACAAAGTGATTCGCTATGATGGCGTTTTCCCGGAAAATCAGGTATTTACGTGGAATGATGTAAAACGCTTTAAGATTAGTCAGAACATTTTGATGCATTCGGTTATTTACCGGACGAAAATGCTTCGCGACTGCCAGCTTGAACTGCCAAGACATACGTTTTATGTAGATAACATTTTTGTTTATAATCCGCTTCCGTTTGTGAAAAAAATGTATTACGTGAATGCCGATTTGTATCGTTATTTTATCGGAAGAGATGACCAGTCGGTAAACGAAAAAGTAATGATTGGACGTATCGACCAGCAGATTAAAGTCAACAAATTGATGATTGATGCGTATGATTTGACAAAAATCAAGAACAAAAAACTGCGCGATTACATGGTAAAATATTTGACAATGATGATGACGGTTAGTTCTGTATTTCTCATTAAAGAAGGCTCGGAAGAAAGCCTGCTGAAACGCGAGGAATTATGGGAGTACCTGAAAAATAAAAATAAAATCATGTACCGTATGATAAATAAAATGGCACTGAGTAAGCCGATGCAGTTCCGCAGCAAAGCCGGCAGAAAGATTGTCGTGTGGGGTTATAGTTTGTCACAGAAGATTTACGGATTTAATTAAAAAGCGAAAATTCAAAAAGAGAAATCAGTGGACTGGTTTCTCTTTTTTGGGGGAAATTCTTTTACAGAGAACTTGTTACTCATTTTGTGCGCCGCCTAAAGAATTAATGATACGATTTACACCATCAATCATGTAATTATAATTAGTCATGACTTTTGCAAGATGTTCTTTTCCAGTTTCTTCTAGATGGTAGTATACTCTTGTCCTTTTTTTACCGACACGTTTTGAGTATTCACTAATCAAATTCTCTTTTTCCAATTTATAGGTGACTGTATAAATGGTATTAAGAGAAATGGATAGTAACTGTTCAGAATGATTGTTAATCATTTTTTGAATTTCATAAACATAACTATCTTGTTGTTCTAAAATTTTAAGTACTAATAATTCTGTAATTCCAGTAATAAGGTTGTTTTTGTATGCCATATTCTACCTCCACAGCACCCACCTTATGTCCTCATAGTATCATATTATATTTAAAAATACAATATTACGTAATAAAAAATATTATTGACAAACGTACTTAGATGTATTAGTATACATTTAAGGGTTCAAAAAAATCATAAGTTGAACATTATGTAAAATGAAAGGGTGGTGAGAGAATGTACAAAAAATCTTTGTGCAGAGTAAAAATTGAAAAAAAGCATTCTTTTCATGTGAGATTGAGATGGTGAAAAGAGTGCGTGAATATTACAAAATAGTACCAAATCGTAAAGGGAAAAAAGGGACAAGTTCATTAACAACAACTAAGGGAACCACATACACGTATGAATTTTGGAAACCAACAGCGATTGGATATGTAGTAGGTTCTGCTAGCATTACATATTAATATAGAAGGAGTACATATGATTACATCACAATTTATTTTGTTTTTTTTCGCTTTTCTTGTAATTTGTTTTCTTGTTATTGGACTGATTAATTGGGATTTAAGAGATAAACGTTATTTATCAACAATGGGATGTCTTATGTCGGTTATGTTGATTGTTTGTGTTTGTTTCTTTCCGTTTCCATATCAGGATGAACTGTTAGAGACAATGATTGCGGATGGTGAAGGGCTTGCCAATAATTTTATTCCATTTCATACGATAATATCCATTTTTTCTGATGCAATAACATATCACGCTTATGGAACTTTGTGTTACCAGTTTTTTGGGAATATTCTTTTGTTTATCCCTCTTGGTTTTTCGCTTTATTGCTATTTTAAAGAGGATAAAAAGTTTGTTAGAATGTTATGTTCTGTTATTGCTATAACGGTATTTGTAGAAATTTGGCAATGGGTGTTTAATGCTATGCTGCAAGTGAATTATCGCTGTGTGGATGTTGACGATATCATATTAAATACGATTGGTGGGATACTTGGTTTTTGTATCGCATCCTTTGGAATTTCAATGTTAAAATCTTTTTTTGGGAAAAATAAATAGAGAGAAAAGTAGGACGCTTGTTTCAGCGTCCTACTTCATTTAATAATTCTTTTTTCATTTCATACAACTTGTCAGACAAATCAACAAATACTTCCTGAGGATTAACCAGACGTCTTGATTCTTCCCACATCGTTTCCAATTGCTCCTTGCAGTGTTTTTGAATTTCCATAACGGATGGCGAGTTGTAAACACACTGTCCGTTTTTGAAAATAGGAACTAAAATTTCTTTCATCGTGTAGGTGCCGCCTTCAAGACGCGTTTTTTTCCAAGTAGCATTCGGGTCAAAAAGAAGCAAATCTTCGGATTCGTCAAAGGTTTCGTCCGCAAGCGTTATGTAATCGGCGCGGATTTTCCCGGATTCTTTGTCGTAAATGCGGTAAACCGTTTTGTCGCCAGGATTTGTGATTTTTGCCGGGTTTTCGGATAATTTGATTTTTGGAATCATTTCTCCGTCAATCTCTACCGCAGCCAATTTGTATACACCGCCAAACGCAGGTGTGTTTTTGGATGTAATCAAGTTTGTGCCAACGCCCCAGGAATCAATGCAGGCACCCTGTGAGAGCAGAGAGTCAATCAGATATTCATCCAAATCACTTGAAGCACAGATTTCGGCATCCGGAAATCCCGCATCGTCTAACATTTTTCTTGCTTTCTTGGAAAGGTAAGCGAGGTCGCCGCTGTCGAGACGAATGCCATATTTTTTCGGCATGCGGTTCTGCTCACTCAATTCCTCAAATACACGGATGGCATTTGGTACGCCTGAACGAAGGGTGTCATAGGTGTCAACAAGAAGTGTCGTGTTATTCGGATACAATTCGGCATATTTGCGGAATGCAGTCAATTCATCCCCATAACTCATAATCCAGCTGTGTGCGTGCGTGCCAAGTGCGGGAACGTCATATTCTTTTGCGCAAATTACGTTACTTGTACCAATACATCCGCCAATGACAGCCGCACGTGCCCCGAATGTACCGGCATCCGGTCCCTGTGCGCGCCGCAGACCAAATTCCATAACGCCACCGCCCTTTGCTGCATAGCAGACACGGGAAGCTTTTGTTGCAATCAGGCTTTGGTGGTTAATCAGATTTAAGAGTGCTGTTTCCACTAACTGCGCCTCTAAAATCGGTGCGACAACTTTTAAAAGCGGCTCGCGCGGAAAGACTACAGTGCCTTCCGGAATCGCATAAATATCTCCTGTAAAATGAAAACTTGCAAGATAATCCAAAAAGTCTTCATCAAACACGCCAAGACCGCGTAAGTAATCAATATCCTCATAATCAAAGTGAAGGCTTTTGACATAGTCAATTACCTGAGCCAGTCCGGCACATACGGCATACGCACCATCATCCGGATTCTGACGGTAAAATAAATCAAAAACAACACAATTTGATGCATGATTTTTAAAGTAGCCCTGCATCATTGTGATTTCATAAAAATCAGTAAGCAGAGTAAAATTTCGATTATCCATACTAACCTCTCAATCTGCGCAAAACTCAAAAAGTGCGCGTTTGCTTTTCAATCTTAATTCTTATTTTAGTAGAAAAAGAGATATCTTTCAAGTTAAACTGAGTTTTGGTTTGTGTTAGGGGGCGTTGGCGCCTTTTTGGTTTTCGTAATTTATCAAGAAAAGTTTGTGTTTCGTGGGTGCTCCCGCTTAACAAACGCGTAAAGGTATGGGCCTGCAAAATACGCAATGCCTTTCAAACTTAGTATGATTCTCTCTCAAAGAGAAAACCTTATGCAACGTTATCTTCTATAAAAATCCAAAAGCGTTGCATGAAAGTTGTATGAAAGTCGAAGAAAAGCAACCATAAAAACAAAAGCATCAGAAAGAGTTGCAGTTGACGTGTAATTTATCCGAATAAAGACGGATAATAAGACAAAAATACAACCCTATTGGGAAAATTAATGAAAAAAGGTTGTCCCAAAACCGCCAGACCAACATTTGCATATTTCAAATCAATTCAGAGCCAAAATCAAGCAGCAACTGACTAGTTTGTGACAGGGGGTCGCTGCCGATTTCTTTGGATTCCCGTAATTTGGTAAAAAAGCTTTACGGTTCGTGGGTTTGAGTACGTCGGTATGCGGCACTGGTAGTTTCAGTGCCCATACCGCTACGCACTCAATTAGTGAGAACGCCCATGAACCGTAAGGCTTTTTTGCCAAATTACGGGAAACAAAAAAAGTCCCCTCGCCCCCCTGCATTGACAATAACTTTCCATCTATGGTAAAATTATTATACTTGTGCATGACAGACAGTTTGGGAGGTGGATGGTTGTCATGAATAAAAATTACGACCCATACAAGAAGACGATTTTGTTCTTCTTTTCCTTAATAAGTGTGGCATTGATGGCGACAGTGTTTGCGTATTTCTGGTACCGCGTGTACTGGGATACGATGTACTTTTTCCATTTTTACCGCAAAGGTAACTGGGCATTGATTGGGCTTTACGCAATTTTAGTGTACTTTTTTTCGACGATGTATGGGGCACTCAGAATTGGACAGCTGCGGCGGATGGAAGTGGTGTTGTCGCAGTTTTTAGCTACATTTTTAGCAAATATTGTGATGTATTTCGTGATTTGTCTGCTGGCTTTTGGGCTTGTCAATCCGGGATACATGATTTTGATGCAGTTAATTGACTGCGTGATTGCGGTTGTCTGGACAGTTGTGACAAGACGATTGTATAACCGCATTTTCCAGCCGTGGAAAATTCTTCTGATTTATGGTGACAGACCGGCGTCGGAGTTAGTCGATAAATTGGAGACAAGACGTGATAAGTATGCGATTTACGGGGCAATTGATGCCCATGCCGGAATCGACCGCATTGCCGAGACGGTGAAAGATTATCAGGCGGTTTTGATTGGAGATATTGCGGCGGAAACAAGAAATGAAATTTTAAAATATTGTTATGGAAATGGAATCCGGGCGTATGTAATGCCGAAAATTTCCGATATTATTTTGATGGGTGGCGACGAAATTCATGTGTTTGACACCCCATTTTTGCTGTCTAAGGGATATTCTTTGAGTTTTGACCAGCGGTTTTGGAAGCGTACGGTAGATTTGTTCATTGCGGTGCCGCTTACGATTTTATTGTCGCCGATTATGCTTTTGGTGGCATTTGCGATAAAATGCTGTGACGGGGGGCCGGTTTTTTACAGGCAGGTGCGGTGCACGAAAGACAATCGGGAATTTTCTATTTTAAAATTCCGCAGCATGGTTGTGGATGCCGAAAAGTCGGGAGAAGCCGTTCTTGCCAAAGAGCATGATGAGCGGATTACGCCGGTGGGCCGTTTTTTGCGTGCTGTCCGGTTAGATGAACTGCCACAGCTTTTTAATGTGCTTTCCGGGGATATGTCGCTTGTCGGACCGAGACCGGAGCGGCCGGAAATTATTGCAGAATATCAGAAAGAAATGCCGGAGTTTGTTTTCCGTACTCGTGTAAAAGCCGGAGTGACCGGATTTGCACAGATTTACGGAAAATACAACACCGTTCCCTATGACAAACTGAAACTGGATTTGTTTTATATTGAAAATTACTCTCTGTGGATGGACTTGAAACTGATTCTTATGACAGTAAAAACCGTTTTGAAAAAGGACTCGACAGAGGGCGTGGATACCGATCAGACAACGGGATTGAAAGAACACACCGAGGGCAACGAAGAGGTCGAACGCAAGATTCAGGAATATACATCCAGGGAGGAATCGCATCATGAGTAAAAAAGCATTACTGGTAACAAGAGTCAGCGGCTTTGTACCACAGTTTGAAATGAACAACGTGAAAATATTACAGGAAATGGGATATGAAATTCATTATGCGGCAAACTTTGATGTTGTTGTGTATGGAAAAGACAATTCCCGGCTGATGGGCACGGGAATCCACCGACATCATATTCCGTTTGGACGCTCGCCATTTTCCAGGGATGTGCGGACGTGCTATCTGGCGTTGAAAAAACTGATGCTTGAGGAAAAATTTGATTTGATTCACTGCCATATGCCGATGACAGGAGTTCTCACACGCAAAGCGGCAGAGAAAGTATACAAAATGACAGGAAGAAAAGTTCCGGTTATTTATACCGCACATGGCTTTCATTTTTATGAGGGCGCACCGGTTTCTAATTGGAAATATTATGTGGCAGAAAAGCATTATGCGAGATATACGGATAAACTTTTGGTGATTAATCAGGAAGATTATGCGAGGGCAAAAAAATTCCCGATTCGCGGAAATGTGGAATATGTGCAGGGAGTTGGCTTGAAACCTGCACCTGAAAAAGACCCTGATTTTGATATGCGGAAAGCATACGGAATCCCAGCTGACCACAAAGTAGTTGTGAGTGTTGGCGAGCTGACGGAAGGAAAAAATAATGAAGTTATGCTCCGCGCGATGGATCGTTTCCGCAGAAAAAAACTAACGTATCTTATTTGTGGTACGGGTGCGATGGAGGAACATTTGCACACCGTGGTGCGGGAGATGCATCTTGATGAACAGGTGGTATTTGCCGGTTACTGTGAGAAAATTCCGGATGTTCTTTTGCAGGCAGACTGCTTTGCCTTTCCATCGAAGCGTGAAGGACTTCCGGTGGCAATGATGGAGGCAATGCGTGCCGGACTCCCGGTGCTTGCCTTAGATATCCGTGGAAACCATGATTTGATTTCCGATGGAGAAGGCGGATTCTTATTTGAAGAGGGAAATGCATCCGATTATGTAAAAGGTCTTTCCTTTTTCTTAGATTACCCGGAAGAGGCAAAACGGATGGGTGAATGGAACAAAAAAAGAGTGCAGGATTTTTCGATTGATTTAGTGGAAGAAAAAATGCGGAGAATTTATGCAGAGGCAGAAAGCGGGGAATTGAAATGAAACTTTTGACGGTGTCCATAGCCGCCTATCATGTGGAGGATTATCTTCGTGAAACATTGGATAGTTTTTTGATTCCGGAAGTAACGGACCAGTTAGAAGTTTTGATTGTAAATGATGGTTCCGGTGAAGGGGTCAATGAAATTGCCCGAGAATATCAGACTAATTATCCGGATGTATTCCGTTTGATTGATAAAGAAAATGGCGGTCATGGTTCGACGGTAAACCGCGGAATCGAAGAGGCAGCGGGGAAATATTTTAAGACCGTTGACGGGGACGATTACGTGTCTGCAGAAGGGTTAAAGGAACTGCTTATATATCTTCAGACGGCAGAGGTCGATTTGGTGGTGAATGACTACCATAGTTTTAACGATGCTTCCGGTGAAATGGTGAGTGAGATGCACCATGAATTTCCGGGAAAAGAGTATCGGAAAATATATGCATTTGAGGAAGTCTGCGGCAAAGTTTACATTAATATGCATGCTGCTACTTACCGCACGGAATTGCTGAAAAAAATGGGAAGACGTCTGGATGAACATTGTTTTTATGTGGACGCCGAGTATAATTTGTATCCGATTCCGTTTGTGAAAACAATTGCGTTTTTGGAAAAGCAGGTGTACTGTTACAGACTTGGGATGGAGACGCAGAGTATGAACATCCGAAATATGCAGAAAAACTGCGCACACCATGAGATGGTGCTGACACATTTGCTGGAATTTTATAAGGAAGAAGCAGAGCGTCTGACGCCGGAGAAAAAAGCATATGTGGCGGAAGGCGTAGCGAAAATATTGACAAGCCAGTATAAAATTTATTTGAGTTATCCGGCAGAGGCGGTTCACAAAAATCAAATTGTGGCTTGGGATAAACGGATTAAAAAAGAATTTCCGGATATTTATCACAGTGTGACAAACCGTGCCGTGAAAATGCTGCGGCATAGTGGGTATGGATTGTATCGTTTGGCGTCGTATTTATGCCGGAAGGCATACGGATGCGACTAGAGAATGGAGGTAGTGTATGTCATTATTTGTTGCTAGAATAAAGGGCTTTGTCCGATTCAAAGATTTGATGGGACAGCTTGTGAGCAGGGATTTGAAATTGAAATACCGCCGCAGTGTGCTGGGCTATTTGTGGAGTGTATTAAACCCGCTGTTTATTATGATTATCATGGCAATTGTATTTTCTAAAATGTTTACGAGAGCCAATATTACTAACTTCCCGGTATATTTGATGAGCGGCCAGGTTATGTTTAACTTTATGAATCTGTCCACGAAATCGGCGATTCAGTCGATTAACGGAAGTGCATCACTTCTCAAAAAAACATATGTACCGAAATACGTTTTTACCGTTTCAAAAATTATCAGTGGTTTGATTGACTGTGTATTTTCAATGGGAGCACTTTTGATTGTTATGTTATTTACCGGGGGAGAATTTACGTGGCGGCTTTTTCTGTTCCCGCTTGTGCTCGCACAGAACTTTGTATTTACGATGGGGCTGGGACTTTTTTTGGCGGCAACCAATGTATTTTTCCGGGATATCCAGTATATTTACAATGCGATTACAACGGCATGGCTTTATCTGACACCGATGTTCTATCCGATTGAGGCACTGCCACAGAATCTTCAGTACATTGTATCGCATCTGAATCCGATGTACTCCTATGTTTCTCAGTTTCGTATGCTGACACTGCCGGGGTTTGTGCCGGCTGGAATCAGTATTATGTGGCTTATTATAATTGGAATTGTGTCGGCATTTCTGATGCTCATCATCGGACTGTGGGTATTTGTAAAGACACAGGACAAATTTATTTTGTATATTTAAGGAGGAGAATGGCATGAATGATATTGCAATCGATGTAAAAGATGTGACGATACGGTTTAATCTGGCATCGGAAAAAATCGATAATTTAAAAGAATATTTTGTAAAATTAATCAAACATGAACTTCTCTTTCAGGAGTTTCTTGCTGTCCGGGATGCTTCTTTTACAATTCGTAAAGGAGAGGCGTGGGCACTTGTGGGAAGCAATGGTTCCGGCAAGTCGACGCTTTTGAAGGCAATCAGTGGAATTTTGAAACCGTACAAAGGAGAGATTGTTGTAAATGGAACGATTTCTCCACTATTGGAGCTTGGCGCCGGTTTTGATATGAATCTGACGGCAAGGGAAAATATCTTTTTGAATGGAACAGTGCTTGGACATTCCAAGAAATATATGCAGGAGCATTTTGATGAAATTGTGGAGTTTTCAGAACTTCATAAGTTTTTGGATTCGCCGGTGAAAAACTTTTCATCCGGTATGCGTGCAAGGCTTGGCTTCTCGATTGCTACGATTGTGCGTCCGGACATTTTGATTGTGGATGAGATTCTGGCGGTTGGCGACTATTCGTTCCAGCAGAAGTGTTTGAAGCGAATGGATGAAATGATGGGCGGCGGAACAACGCTTTTGTTTGTATCACATTCGATTGACCAGGTGCGTAAACTGTGTGACCATGCAGTGTGGATTAATAAGGGACAGATTATGCAGATTGGTGAAGTAAACGAAGTGTGTGATGCCTATATGGCAACTCAGAAGAAATAGAGGATAAAAATGATATTACAGAATTTAGTTTTTCCAAAAGAAAATATTTGCAATGAGCCGGAGCTTTATTTCCATGGCACAACAGACGGTAAGATACCGGCTGGAAATGAAGCGGATTTATTTACTTATTTTAATAGTTTTTCGGCTTATAAATGGAAAATGTATACGAAAATAAAAGAGGTTCGATTCCGCCTGCGCTGTAAGGGAAGCTGCATGGTTCGACTGTGGGATGCCGGAGTTACGGGTGGAACAATGGCATTGACTGAAAATTTTACCAGTGAGAGACATAGGCAGGCAGATCCGGATGAGGTTTCTCTTTCCTTTTCTCTGGCAGACGTAAAGGGAATTGTTTACGCAACGGTTAGGGCAGACAGTGATACGGAGATTCTCGGTGGATGTTTTGAGACAGTTTTTGAACCCATCCAGTTAGCGAAAATAGCGATTGGAATTTGTACTTTCCGGCGCGAAGAATTTGTGAAGAAAACGCTGGAAACATTAAAGCGTGAAACGATGGAAAATCCGGATTCGCCGCTTTATCAGAATGTTTATGTTTATGTGTCGGATAACGGACAGACGCTTCCTTGCGAAGAGTTGTCAAACGACAGAATTTTTGTGATGCCAAATCGAAACACCGGCGGCTCCGGCGGTTTTGGACGCTGCATGAAAGAAGCATATGAGGACAGGGAAAAGTATGGCCTTACACATATTTTATTGATGGATGATGATATTGTGCTGGAACCGGAGTCGCTTTTCAGAACGTATACACTTCTTAACTTCTTAAAAGAAGAGAGGAAAGGGGCTATGCTCGGCGGAGGACTTTTGCGTCTTGATATCCCTTACATTCAGCATGCAAATGGTGAACTCTGGCAGGGCGGTCGCATTGGTTTTACTAAGCGTGGCTATGATTTGCGGAGAATGACAGATGTTGTCCGCAATGAATATAATCTCCCGATGGACTATAATGGCTGGTGGTACTGCTGCGTGCCGTTAGCAGAACAATTTCGTGGTTTTCCGCTTCCGATTTTTATTCATGGCGACGATATTGAATATGGTCTGCGTTTCGATGGAAATATTATGACAATGAACGGAATTGGTGTGTGGCATGATGCGTTCGATAATAGAAAGGCATCTTCCATGGAATATTACGATATGAGAAACACATTGATTGCCTGTGCCATCCATCATCCGGAGTATTCTCGTCTGCACATGATAAAACGTGTTGCGAGACATCTTATTGGACAAATGCTTCATCTTCGCGTGAAAGATCAGGAATTGACGATGAAGGGCGTCGAAGATTTCTGTAAGGGAACGGAATTTTTGAGGGAATTAGACCCGACAAAACTTCATCCGGAAATCATGAAAATGGGTTATGCCATGCAGGATGTTTCCGATGATTTACACAAGTTTGGCGTTGATGTGGAAAAGACAAAGCCGCAGCCTTCGCATTTATATGAGGACGGTGGTTTCGCAAAGAAACATTTGCTGTCTGTGAACGGATGGCTTCTTCCGGCGAAAAAAGAGACGGCGGTGCTTCCTATGGGCGTGCATCCGGATGCTTTGTATCGCAGAAAAACGGCTCTTTTATACGACCCAGACACAAGCCGTGGATTTTATGTCGAACGGAAAGCAAAAGATTTCTTTGCAACCATTGGCAGATGCTTCAAAATGGGCTGGCTGCTTGCAGGCAAGTATAAAAAGACCGTGAAAGACTTTCAGAAAAATGGTGCGGAATTGATTTCGTATGATTTTTGGAAAGGGTATTGAGAATTGCAAAAAAAGTCGAAAAAAGCAAGTTTGTGCATTTGAGTGCACAAACTTGCTTTTTTCGTAAACGGTTTTAATATTTATTCTTAAATATTTTCCCCCTGATATTATCGCAGTAATAACAGTAACTCTTATAAATCCACCGATAAATAAATTTCGATTTTTTCATCGACATTTCAAACGATTTTGTATGGTATGACTTTCCATGCATCCAGTCGACAATTGTCTGGAAGGTTACCGGAGGGGCGTATTCCTCAGCACGCTCACCAAGTGCCACGGCATCCTTGAGGCTTCCAAAGACATTCAGCAGAATCGGATCGTCGGTTGTCTGCTTGAAGTTTGCCATGCCAAAGTCATACAGGTAATGGCCGGTTGTAAATTCATCCTCTAAGTTGAGTGCACAGAAATCCTTTGCAAAGCGAACCAGATAAGTTTTCAATGCCTGATTCATTTCTTCGTCATTTTCACAGGAATTAAATACCGGTTCAATGCGTCCATTTTTTTCTTCGTAAGTTTCGATGGTACGATACGGAAGATTTGCAAAAATGGATTCTGCAAAAACAACGGAATGTGTGTTACAGGTGTAGTTGTAGCGGATGGATTTGCCGATGGTCGGGTAAATGCTTCGTACATAATACATCGGGTCATCTACTTCGTGACCGGCGGCATCGGCTAACAATCTTGTCAGGCAGTCCTGTGTATAGCCACGGCCCCAATACTCAACAAAAGCAAATGGTTCGTTGAAATCAATTTCCTGACGAAGATAGTCGGAAACGATGACACGCTGCTTTTTGGCAACGGCAAGCAAATGTTCTTTGTAAGCATCGGAACGTTTTAATTTCTGGCTCACATCAGAAATTAACTGGTCTGAATAACGCTTCGTTGTTTTTAAGTAACCAAGCTCCGGGAAGAACTTATCAAATGTTGCTTCGTCAATCAAAAGGGCGGAAAGCAATTTGTTAAAATTGCGGACACCACTGAAGTTCCCGTAAATTTCGAAAAATTCCTCATCGACTTTGTCGATAAACGATGGCACACGCCATGCTTTTCGTGAACCGTAAATATATTTTGTGCGCAGCGGAAGTCCCTTACTCTCAATTACGGCATCCGCCATAAGTTTCAAGTAATAGCCATCACGGGAAATAAAGTAAAGGGTTTTGTAACCTCGTTTTAAGGCATCGTGTACTGCCCAGTGGACATAAGGAACGAAATAAAGGCTGGCATATTTGTAGGCAAAAGTCTCTTTGTCCGTGTGCTCCTCCAGACGGAAGTTGCGGAACAATTTCACAACACTGTGCATACCATATTCTTCAATGTAGGCTGCCATATGTTTTTCGTAGTCATCAAGTTCCGGAATCGATACCGGCTGTGTGTGAATGCCAAGACGGGATGGCTGGGTGTCATCGGCAAATTTGTTATCGCCAATGTGAATCCATTCCGAATAATGGTAGTCGAGAGAATTATATACTTCCAAAAACAATTTTCTTGTCGTTTTCTGATAGCCGATATCACTTGATAAAAACAGCGGAAGTGTGGCAAGAAGCGGGTCCGCTTTTGCTAACATTTTCTGAATTGTTTCTTTCGGCAGATACATATCACTGATTAATACGACATCATTTCCCTCGGCAAGGTAAGATTTGAGCATATCAATGTGGTCAGTCAAAGGAATGACGGAGCGGATTTCTTCCTCACACTCCCATGTGATTAACTGCTGTTTCTGCTCATCGGTGAGAGGAAACAGTGTTGCCATGTGGTCATAAATTTCCGACAACTGGATTTCCAAATGGTCGTCATTTCGGATTAATACCGACTTTTTATAAAACTCACGCACATTGGATTCGCACCAGCGGCGAATCTGCGAAAATTTGCGGATAAAATAGCTGTCATAGCCACAGTCAGACTGCTCCAGTTTTTTGCGGACATTGTCGAAAACGCTGGAAGGATGGCAGCACTGGCGCGAAAACAGGGTATCAAAAATATCGAAACTGTAAAGTTTCGGAAATTCTCGTTTTTCCGGCGTGAAAGAAAGTGCGGTGTCGATAATCCGCTCGCAGTCATTTTCATCCGAATAAGACCAGAATAACTGATTGATTCGGTCGAGTTCTTTTTTCTCTGTCTCTTTGCAGGAAGCAAGAGCTGCAAGTAATTCATCAAAATCAGATGCTTCGGTTCCGCAGGTCATTTCTCGTACATCGAAAACAAAATCGCGGAAATTTTCTTTGTCATCAATATCATAAAAATATCTAATAAAAGTTTTTACTCCACGCGCTAATAAATCATAGAAAATGGAGGAGTAATCAACAATGGCAATGTCGATATCGGAAAAGATTTCGTACACATCATCTTCATTTTCCCAGAAATAAAAATTCGGATGTTCACGATATACTTCTTTCATTGCGAGATACTGAGTGTCTTTTTCCACTAAAGGATGCATTTTTAATATTAAAAGAATGTTGTTTTCATGAAGGACTTCTGCTAGACGTTTCATATCCGGAAGAGCAGACTTCATGAAATTAGCACCATTATTATCGCGGTAAGTTGGGCAGTAAATTGCCAGCTTGGTATTGGCAGACAGCCCTTTCTTTTTGCGAATATCATGGTCGTAACTTTGAATGTTATCGTTCACAACACAGCGTGGATAGCCTGCACGGATTACTTTGTCATCATCAATGCCGCACTGCTCTTTGAAATGTTTTTCCATAATTTCTGAGGTAACTAAAAAGAGCTGGTTGTTGCGAAGAATATCGTTGTTTTGAATGTATTTTTTTGCAATACGCTCCTGAAGAAATCCGTCGGTTACCTTTCTTTCGATACTCTTGCAGCCAACGCCGTGCCACAGATTCAAAACGGTAATACCGGAAAGTTCCGGCTGAAATACTTCTTTACACATTTCAACGACATAGACACCGGCTTTTGCCATAACACTTTTTCCTTTGGAAGAGTGGTAAAGTTCTGCCTCGTAACCAAGTTTATGCACGTAGTTCATCGTGTCTGCATTGTAGCACATCCAGACCGGTTTGATTTCTTTGTGGTGTCTTATGATATATTCAAACATCCATTTTGGGTTGCCGGCAAAGCTATTTCCGGCGTTAAAAATCCATAAATTTTTATCTCGTTGTTCGCTCATTTTATTACTCCTTACATTCTTAGTTCTCTAATATATGAAGAATTTGTTCACATGCTGTTCCTTTTTCAAAAGAACCCATGGTTTCAAAATGCTGTTTGTATAAAGTTGTGAAGTCTTCGTCCCGGTATTTGACTGCCATGTCGGGAAGTGCCGCAATGTCTTTGCATTTCAAATACGGCCATGTGTCATATGGAACAAAGAAACCGCGGTCCATTTGTTCGTATTCTTTCAGGCGGTTTTCCAATAAGAAAACCGGGCGCCCGGTCAGGGCAAAATCCCAGATGCAGGAAGAAAAATCGGTTACCAGTAAATCACTGGTGTAAAGTAAGTCCTGCATTTCATAATAGGCATTTCCGTCAAGAATCCGCTCATCAAGGGATTCATTTGTTTCCTCTCGGAAATAATGTGAGCGGTAAAGGACAATCCAGTTGTTTTTTGTTGCTTCTTCCAAGCGGTCAATGGTTTCCGATAAATAACGTAAATCGTACTGCTCTTTTTCCGGCGCAGTCATCTGAAAACTTGGCGCAAAAAGCAAAATTTTTGTCTGCTCGCTTATATGATAAAAGTCCTGTACACGTTTTTTGATTTCCGGATGCTCCGAAAAGAAAATATCGTTTCTTGGTGTTCCGGTTTCCAGAAAGATTTTTCGGTCTAGCGAAAATGCTTCGGCGTACATGTCGGTGCATGCCTGACAGGAAGACACAAAGTAATCTAACCGTTTATACCATTTGTCAAAATTTGCGGCAAATGTTTTATCTTCGTTTATTGTTTCTTTGCCGACTTTTTTATAAGCGCCGCCACCATGCCAGGTTGTCAAAAAGATTTGTCCTCTTTTTTTGACAAGTGCTTCATCAATCATATCGTTAGTAATAAAAATACCACAGCGCAAAAATAATTTAAAATAGCTTAAGCTTCGCTGGCGCACGACTGTAATTCCGGTCCGCATCGTACAGGTTTCCGGAAAGCGGGTGACCCAGATAAGTTCGTATTCTCCCGGATGTTTTAACCAAAACGACTCCATAAGAACACTTGGGTTGCACACATAGCCCTTGCGGTTATTCGCATAAAACATAATCCGGTTTTTTTTGACCGGAATAAAAAACAGCAGGTACTGAAGAAGTCGTGCTATTCGTATTTTTGCTTTCATATTAAAATGCTTCCTCTTTCCTTTTTCATAACCTCAATATTTTACTACAGAGCATAAATAGATGTCAAGTGTTGACAAATCAAGGGGTTGGCAGTTGCTGATGATTAAATGCAAGCCTAATAAGCTGCCAGCAGATACATGTTAGTGAATCTCCCCTGCACGAATTAGGTGCGCAGGTTTTAAGCAACTCTTTTTACTTGATTTGTCCCATAGATTTGAAGAAAATAAATGGAAAAGAGTTGTTCCATAGGGGGCAAATGTTAGTTGCTTATCTTTTTAGGTTGCCGTAAATTAGCAGGAAAAGATTTGTGGTAAGTGAGTACAAACACGTGGGTATCAGGCATTGCGTATTTTGCATGCCGATACCCCTACGCGTTTGTTGAGCGTGAGCGCTCACGAACCACAAACTTTTCCTGCTAATTTACTGAAACCTGAAAATTTTAAAAGCAACAAACATTTGAAAAAAGGATGACAAAAACAGAGGAGTTTCATATAATAAATGTGAAGATATTTCTTTGGGGATTTATATGTCAGAAAAGAATAATTTTTTGTATGATGTCAGTATGTCCTATGTAAATGCCGGATGGCAGGAGCGTTACTGTGCGCTGGTAAAGTATCTTGATGCATATTTGAAGGAGAATTGTGGTGAATTTTTTGCCGATTTGCAGCTTTACCAGACCGGGCCGATGAATTATGTAGTAGTGGCGGTGTATTATGATGTGCCGGGTGTTGGTGAGGCTCTTCCTAAGATTCTTGGATTTGTAAATGCAAAATATCGGGAAGTTGTTGGACATAATGTAAGACGAAAGCAGATTTTGAAGTTTGACTTAGCAAAAAAATTACACGGGCAGAGTGAAGTGTGTCTGCACGCTTCCTCGGAAGAGATGGAGGAATCAGAAGATGAACAACCGCGAGAGGATTATGCGTCTTCGACAGGAGAAGAAATTAGACAGGAACGAAATGATACAACTTCTTGAAACAGCAAATAGAGAGGACCGAGAGTATCTTGCCGCACAGGCGAGAGAGGTTAGGGAGAAGATTTATGGGAAGGACGTATTTGTTCGGGGGCTGATTGAATTTACAAATATCTGCCGCAATGATTGTTATTACTGCGGGATACGTAAAAGTAACGCAAGAGTGGAGCGATACCGCCTGACGCCGGAAGAAATTTTGTCCTGCGCCAAAGAAGGATATGAATTGGGATTTCGTACTTTTGTGCTGCAAGGCGGCGAAGATGGCTGGTTTACGAAAGAACGGGTGGCTTCGATTGTCCGGGAATTAAAGAAACAATTTCCGGATTGTGCAGTGACGCTATCCATCGGAGAGCGTACGAAAGAGGAATATGAATGTTTTCGTGAGGCGGGGGCAGACCGTTACCTTCTGCGCCACGAGACGGCGGACGACGCTCACTATAGAAAATTGCATCCGCAGGAAATGAAACTTAAAAACCGTAAAGAATGTTTATTTACCTTACGTGAACTTGGATATGAAGTAGGTGCCGGTTTTATGGTAGGCTCGCCGGGACAGACGGTGGAGTGTCTTGCTGAAGATTTTGAATTTTTGCAGGAACTGAAGCCCCATATGATTGGAATCGGACCGTTTCTTGCCCATCAGGATACACCATTTGGTGCAGAAGAAAATGGTTCCTATGAGCAGACACTTTTGTTATTGAGTATTCTACGACTGATGTTTCCGGGGGTGTTACTTCCTGCGACGACAGCACTTGGAACAATTGCGCCGGATGGACGGGAGCAGGGACTATTGGCAGGAGCGAATGTATTAATGCCAAATTTATCGCCGGTTTCTGTGCGGAAAAAGTACGAGCTGTATGATAATAAAATATGTACCGGGGAAGAGTCGGCACAGTGTAAAGATTGTTTAAGCAGGCGTGTGGAATCGGTTGGCTACCGGATTGTGACTGACCGGGGAGACAGCCGGATTGAGAAATAGGAGGAACGTATGATAGCGTATTTTTTGGCAGCATATTTGATTTTAAATGGAATTGTATTTTTGATTTACGGAGTGGACAAGTATAAAGCAGTTCACAATAAGTGGAGAATCCCGGAAACTACCCTTCTTGTTATCGCTGTTATTGGTGTAATAGGTGCCTTTGCCGGAATGCATGTTTTTCATCACAAAACACGTAAACCAAAGTTTTATGTAGGGGTTCCCGTTATCTTTTTCTTGGAGGTGCTTGCTGTTATTGGTATTTTTTGTGCGGGTGGGAAATACATGGGGAACACTGCCAAAAAAGAAAATGCAGCGAAAACGGCGAGCTTTTCTTCCACATCAAGGGAGGGATTAAAAAGAGGGGAAGAATTTACCATTGAAAAACAGGAGTTTAAGAAAAGTCTTTCGCAGGAGTCTTTTTCGATTCCATTCAATACAATGGATGAGTGTTATCGTGTGGGGGACTTGTTTGTGTCTTTTGATTCGGGAACAAAATCAAAAATAAAGATTTATTTTTGGAATCCAAAGACAATGAAAGTTCCGGCTGTATATACATATCGTGAAAATGTTGAAAATTATGATGATTCGTTATTTGCAGCGAATGAGAGCGGACAATATGTGATTGCGCAGATTGCCGAAAAGTTAATTGTATTTAATTTTTTGGGAAAGGCCATGAAGGAGATTTCAATTGAAGAAGGCCGGCCAACAGATATTATGGAAAAGGATGGGAAACAATACATTTTGACATCATCGACGCTTTATGTCGGCAGTATCCAGTCGGGATTTCGTAAGGTGGGAAGCAATTCTGACAAAGAGGAAAAGAAGAATGCCGAGGAGGATAGATGGTCGTTAGAATTTTTATTTTCCTGTGGAGATTATGTTTATGTATTGATGACTGTGCCTGCTAAGTATCATAGTTTTAGTTGGTTGTGGCAGATATCATTAAAAAATGGCGAGTGGAAAAAAATCATGGACGAAATGCCCGGCTTTTCTTTTGATAAGGATACAAAAGAAGTGGCAGCGGGAATTGAAATTGGCGAAAAAATTGCTGAGGTATTGTATTATAAATTCCATGAAGATGGAACGTATGAAAAGAAAAAAATCAAGGCGATTCCGGGAGCTGTGGAAAATGGAGTTATTTACACCGCATCGAAAAAAGAATTTCTCGCTATTTCGGTGAAAGACAACAAAAAAACGGTGTTAAAGCATGTAGGGCGGTATTGTGAAATTGCAGATTTAAAGTATGAAAATTTAAGTAATGTAAGGCAGGAAAAAAAGGGGAAAATTATTTACAAGGTATCCGTTTATTTGTCGGAGAAACCGATGAAAGACCGGTATGGAAAGCCGATGCCGGATTATGAAAATTATTACTGCTATGATGTGGAAACAAAGCAGACGCAGACAGTGAATACAGGTGTCAGCTATATAGATTTTGATTATGCGGAAGGAAAGACATATATGAAAAATCGGGAAAAATGGCTTACACTTGAAAAGGAAACGAACATGGTAGAAATGGCAATTGATTATATGTATGAGGATAATGCGACACCGGATAAAAGAGTTGTGCGTGTGGCGCAAAAAGACAAGCAGGAAAAGGTAGTCTCGGATAAAGTGTATACTTTTTGTGGAGACGAACAAGGAAATTGCCGGATTGAAGATGTGACTGGCAAGTATAGAACGCTTGAGAAGAAAGAAAAGTGGTTTACAATTACAGCAAAACAAGTAAAAGCGATTTCGGATAAGAAGTTGTTAAAAGGACTGATGAAAACGTATGAATAGGGGGCACGCATGTGATATGTTTTGTTTTGCATGTTATAGAAAATGATGTTAGACTATAAGAGATAAGTAAGGCATGGGGCAAAATCTGGATTATCTGAGTACGAATCAGCCAACGGATGAATACACTCATAAACTTCAGCATCGTGTGCTGGAAATGCGCGGTGACACAGAATGGAGGGAAAATTATATGACGTGGGAAATGAAATTGGATGAAAGATATGAAGCAGGCAGAAAGGAAGAACTATGCAGACTGATACAAAAGAAACTTGAAAAAGGGAAAAACATTGCGCAGATTGCAGATGAGTGCGAGGAGACGGAAGAAAGGATACTTGAATTGATGGAGAAGATGGAGAAAACATCTTACAATGAATAAATTATTTATATGTCAAGGAGGGGGAACATGAAAAAACAATTAAGGGGAAACTTACACTAAACACAGCAATTTTTATTGTTGCAGCAATTATTGTCTGCGAAATTGTCAGTGTGAATGCATTAAAAACAAACATGACAAATCAGACAAGACAATATGTCAGCAGAGAGGCACAGACCAATGCACGTGTGGTTAATGAATGGCTGCAGGGGCAGGCAAACACGGTGCATACAATTACGAATACAATAGCCTTTATGAACACAAAAGATACGGATCACGTGATGGATTACCTGGAAAAAGCCTTGAGTGAGAATAAAGAGGCATTGATGTATTATTTGTGCTTTGGATATGATGGAGGAGTATTTCCTGCAAACTATTCTAAACTAGATCTGGATCCAACGACAAGAGACTGGTGGAAGCAGGCCATTAAGAAAAATAGTTTGATTTATACGGCACCATATAAAGATTTTGCTTCCGGGAAAATGATTGTTACCATTGCAGAACCGCTGGAAATAAAAGGCGAACAGGCGGTTGTGCTGGCGGATATTACGATTGATACTTTGACGAAACTTGTTTCGAATGTAAGTACGGATGAAAACATTCAGGGCTTTTTGTTAGATGCCGATGGCATGGTTGTTTCGCATCAGAATAAGGATTATCTGCCGAAAGAGGAAGGAAATACTTCTTTGGCAAAGGCACTTTCTGTTAATGTAAAAGAGGCTTCCGAGATAACAGATTATGATGGATATTCAAAATTTATTCATACCGCGCAGATTACAACTACCGGATGGACATTTGGTGTAACGGAGCGGGAATCAGTAGTAACAACACAAGTGGTGAAGAGTGTGATTTTAGTTGTCGGAATCGGGGTTGTCCTTTTGATTCTCGTAGTTCTTCTTACCATTGCCAGTGTGAAGAAAAATTTGAGGCCACTTGAAAATATGAAGACATTTATCCGGGAGAAAGTCATCGGTGATTCTCAAAAGAATGTACATAAAAATGAGGTTGAGGAAATCTCTTATTTATTACAGGAGTTAGAGCAGCGTTTTCTTGGTGTGATTCGCAAAACAAAAGATGAATCCAATGTCATTCATACCAGAGTGGAAAATACGAATGACAAGGTCTCCTTAATTAATCAGAATATTATGGAAATCAGTGCAGCAATGGAAGAAACCGGAGCAAACATTGATTCCCAGACAACCAGTATTCAAAACATTGATAAAACTTGCAAGGATACAACGCATGCAGTGGATATTCTTGTATCCCATGCAGAAGAAATGTCCGATAAAGCGAAAGAGATTGGTGAGCGTGTCAATGAAGCGGTGCAGAAATTAATGACAGATAAAGACAGTGCTGTGGTGAAGGCAGACGAAAGCAGAAATCGTATGCAAATGGCGATTCAGCAGACAAGAATTATTGGCGAGATTACAACTGTCTCAGCGTCAATTGAAGAAATTGCTTCTCAGACAAATCTGCTTGCATTAAATGCTTCGATTGAGGCGGCAAGAGCCGGAGAGTCAGGAAAAGGATTTGCGGTTGTTGCGGAAGAAATTAAACAATTGAGTGAAGATACATCAAACGAAATTCGTAAAGTGAATGACTTGACGCAGAAAGTATTTGAAAGTGTGAAGATACTGTCCACTGAAAGTAACGAGTTATTAGTCTTTTTAGATGAGACAGTTTTGGCAGATTATGATAAATTTGCAAGTCTTGCGAATCAGTATAAAGAAGACGCAAATTATTATGAGGAAACAAGCGGTTCCATGGAACATAATGCAGAAGAAGTAATGGACGCAATTCAAAGTATTTCAAATATTTTGGAAAATGCAAGTTCAGCACAGATGGAACTTGCGTCTGCAGTAGAAAGCGTAAATGCTTTGCGGGAGACGATGGAAAAATTTAATATGTAAAGCAATATAGGTAGAAACTTTTTCTCAAACCTAATTTCCAATCCATTCCGTAGCAAAAACACACACCCCATTGACTGCATACAGCCACGCGGGTATGAGACATGCGTATTTAGCATGCCCATACCCTTGCGCAGCTGTTAAGCGAGAGCGTGCAGTCAATGGGGTGTATTTTTTTGCAAATTTTTACGCATTTTTTACATAGAAATGATTTCAGATTTTACATTCGCCCCCTAAACTAGGTCTTGTAAGAAAGAAAAAGAAAGATGAAAAGATTGAAAGGAGAAAACAAAAATGAAGATGACAAAAAAAGTATTAGGAATGGTTTTATGCGGGGTTATGACAGTGGGGATGATTACCGGCTGTGGCGGCTCTGACAGCAGCACAACAAATGATGCAGGAAATACATCAGCAGATGCAGCACAGGAAATTTCTGTTGTATCACGTGAAGATGGTTCCGGTACACGAGGCGCTTTTGTAGAGCTTTTTGGTGTTGAAGATGAGGAGAACGGAGAGAAAGTAGACAAGACGACAGAAGAAGCAACAATCGCAAACAGCACGGAAATCGTAATGACAACCGTATCCGGTGATAAAAATGCAATTGGTTACTGCTCACTCGGTTCTTTAAATGACAGCGTGAAAGGACTTAAGATTGACGGTGCAGAGCCAACGGTTGATAACATTAACAATGGAAGTTATGCAATTTCTCGACCATTTAACATTGCAACAAAGGATAAGAAAAGTGAAGTAACACAGGACTTCATTAACTACATCCTGAGTGAAGACGGACAGAAAGTAATTGAGTCTAACGGTTACATCAAAGCAAGTGATGCCGGTGCTTTCAAGAGTAACGGTGCCAAAGGTAAAATTGTAGTAGCCGGTTCCTCTTCGGTTACACCGGTTATGGAAAAACTTGCTGAAAGTTATAAGACAGTAAACAGTGGAGCTGAAATTGAAATTCAGGAAAGTGATTCCACAACAGGTATGAACTCAGCAGCAGAAGGAACTTGTGACATCGGTATGGCATCCCGTGACTTAAAAGACAGCGAAACAGGTGCAGGACTTACACCTACTGTAATTGCAAAAGACGGAATCGTAGTAATCGTAAATAACGAAAACAAAGTAGATAACATGACAAAAGCACAGGTAAATGATGTGTTCCGCGGAACAATCACAGACTGGAGTGCCATCAAATAAAGGAGGCAGCCATGAAAGAAAGGGCAATGAAAGTAGTGTTTCTGATTGCCGCTTGTGTTTCGATTCTCGCTGTAGCATTAATTTGTATCTTTCTCTTCGCAAATGGTATCCCGGCAATTAAGGAAATCGGCTTGTTCGATTTCCTGACGGGAACGGCGTGGAAACCGGGAAATCACAAATTTGGGATTTTGCCGATGATATTAGGAAGTATATATGTGACCGCCGGAGCTCTTATTGTAGGAGTTCCGATTGGCATTTTGACGGCAGTGTTTTTAGCAAAATATTGTCCGAAAAAATGGTATCGAATTTTAAAAGGTGGCGTCGATTTGCTTGCCGGAATCCCATCCGTTGTCTACGGATTTTTTGGACTTGTTGTTCTGGTTCCGATGGTACGTGACACCTTTGGTGGAAATGGAAACAGTATTTTAACGGCATCTCTTTTGCTTGGCATTATGATTCTGCCAACGATTATTGAAACATCAGAGGCAGCTATTCAGGCGGTGCCGGATAAATATTATGAGGGGGCACTGGCGCTTGGTGCCACGCATGAGAGAAGTGTTTACCGTACGGTTGTACCGGCAGCAAAATCCGGAATTTTAGCAGGAATCATTCTTGGTGTCGGACGTGCGATTGGTGAGACGATGGCAGTCATTATGATTGCCGGAAATCAGGCAAGAATGCCTGCCGGTTTGTTAAAGGGTGTTCGTACACTTACAGCAAACATAGTAATTGAAATGGGATATGCGGCAGATTTACACCGTGAAGCGTTAATTGCGACGGGCGTTGTCCTGTTTGTCTTTATCCTGATTATCAATTTATTGTTCTCACTCTTAAAGAGAAAGAAGGTGGACTAGATGGCAAATGGTTTGAAAAAACAAAAGCAGAAATGGAAAGCACTTGCAAAACATAAGTCCTCTCTGGTTCTTTACCTGATTACAATTTTGGCAGCAGCGATTACGGTATTTGTGTTAGGATACCTGATTGTTTATATTCTGGCAAATGGTATTCCACATTTGAAACCGTCACTGTTTGCTTTTACTTATACATCGGACAATGTTTCGATGATGCCGGCACTGATTAATACGGTGCTTATGACACTGGCAACCTTGATTGTTGCGGTTCCGCTTGGCATTTTCGCCGCCATTTATCTGGTGGAATATGCGAAGAAAGGGAACAAATTAGTAAGTGTAATTCGTGTAACGGCAGAAACACTGACCGGAATACCATCGATTGTTTATGGATTGTTTGGTATGTTGTTCTTCGTCGGTTACTGCAAATGGGGATTTTCCCTTTTGTCAGGAGCTCTCACCTTAGCAATTATGGTGCTTCCGGTTATTATGCGAACGACCGAAGAAGCACTTATGGCAGTGCCGGATTCTTACCGAGAAGGAAGCTTTGGGCTTGGTGCCGGAAAACTGCGAACTGTATTTCACGTAGTTTTGCCGAGCGCCGTTCCGGGGATTTTATCCGGTGTTATTTTGGCTACCGGGAGGATTGTTGGTGAGACCGCAGCATTGATTTATACGGCAGGAACGATTGCAAAAGTGCCAAGCAGCATTTTTGATTCGGCAAGAACGTTATCGGTTCATATGTATAATTTGTCAAAAGAAGGACTGCATACGGATGAATCGTATGCAACGGCAGTGGTTCTTTTGGTCCTTGTAATTGCAATCAATATGTTGTCGAATTTTGTCGCTCGAAAAGTTGGGAAAAACAAATATGGCAATTAGAATGGAGAATGAATATGGAAGATAAATTTTGCATACAAAACATGAATCTCTATTATGGAGATTTTCATGCACTGAAAGATGTCAGTATGAACATTCCGGCGAATGAGATTACCGCTTTTATCGGACCTTCCGGCTGCGGTAAATCTACATTTTTAAAATCGCTAAACCGGATGAATGATTTGGTAGAAGGGTGTCGGATTTCCGGTTCCCTTCAGTTAGATGGCGAAGATATTTACGGTGACATTGATGTCAATCATCTTCGCAAGCGGGTTGGAATGGTGTTCCAGAACCCGAACCCATTTCCAATGAGTGTGTACGATAATATTGCTTATGGTCCACGAACTCATGGAATTCACTCCAAGGCAAAATTAGATGAAATAGTTGAACGGTCGCTGAAACAGGCAGCAATTTGGGACGAACTCAAAGACCGTTTGAAAAAAAGTGCCCTTGGTTTATCCGGTGGACAGCAGCAGCGTTTGTGTATTGCCAGAGCACTTGCAATAGAGCCGGAAGTGATTTTGATGGATGAACCAACAAGTGCCTTAGACCCGATTTCCACTTCAAGAATTGAGGATTTGGTACTGGAATTAAAAGATAAATACACAATTGTAATGGTAACGCATAATATGCAGCAGGCAACACGTGTATCTGACCGCACGGTATTTTTCCTTCTTGGAGAAGTAGTTGAAATGGACAAAACGGAAAAATTATTTTCCATGCCAACGGATAAACGTACAGAAGATTATATTACGGGGAGGTTTGGATGATGAGAAATCGATTTGACAGACAGCTTACAGAATTAAATCAGGATATGATTCAGATGGGGCATATGATTGGCCAGGCAATCGGCATGGCAATCAGCGCACTGAATAACCGTGACAAAGAACAGGCGGAAAAAGTAATTGATTATGATGATGAAATTAATGAGGAAGAGCGGATTATAGAAAATCTCTGCTTGAAATTTTTGCTGCAGCAGCAGCCTGTGGCAAGGGATCTGCGCGTAATTTCATCGGCACTGAAAATGATTACAGACATGGAAAGAATTGGTGATCAGGCAGCAGATATTTCGGAAGTAACGCTGCATTTAATTGATACTAAGTATAAAAGAGATATGGAGCATATTCGGAAGATGGCAGCAGAAACGACTTGTATGGTTGTGCAGAGCGTGGAAGCATATGTAGAAAAAGACGAGGAAAAAGCAAAAGAAGTCATTGCGCATGATGACATCATTGATGATTTATTTATTAAGTCAAGAGAGGATGTAATTTCTCTTATTCGCAGTAATCCGGAAGAGGGGGCTTGTGCGACGGATTTACTTATGATTGCAAAGTACTTTGAGCGAATCGGAGACCATGCCTGCAACATTGCGGAATGGGTCATTTTTTCAATTACCGGAGAGCACAAGAAAAAATAAAAATAAAGTAAAAATATGTAAAGTTATAATTGCATTTTTTCCTTATCAGCAGTAAAATAGATATAACATTGATTTTACTTATGAGATAGGAGGAGCGTGTGTATGAAATCAAAATCATTGCGATTTCGCATATTGTTACTATTGGTAGGGACAACGGCTATAGCTGCTTTAATTTGCGGAATTATAGGATATTATAATTCGAGAGCAGTTGCCAACAGTGATGCAAAAGAAAAATTGACGACAGTGAGTGAAGGGTATGGGAAAGATATCGATAACCTGCTTTCACAGGTAGAAGTTGCGGTGAATACTCTTGCAGATGTAACAAAAAATCAGATTCAGGATGTAGACAAGTTTAAAAGCAGCAGCAGCTACGTGGATTCCTGTACGGAGGCGTTAGAGACTACAGCTCTTCAGTGTGCGAATAACACGAAGGGCGCGATGACTTATTATATCCGCTATAATCCGGAATTTACAGAAGCAACATCCGGTATTTTTGCTTCGAAAGAGAGTGAGAATGCAGATTTTAAGTCATTGACACCGACAGATTTCAGCAGTTTTGACAAAGACGATGCAGAACATGTGGGCTGGTATTATATTCCGGTTAAAAATGGAAAGGCAACTTGGATGGATCCGTATTTAAATTCCAATGTGAATGTATATATGATTTCCTATGTTGTTCCGATTATGATTGACAATGAAGCAATTGGAGTTGTTGGCATGGATATCAACTTTAATCAGTTAAAACAACTTGCCGACAAAGCCAAATGTTTTGATTCCGGATATGTTTTCTTGGTTGATTCATCGAATAAAGTTTTGTCACATAAGGATATAAAACAGGGAACGGATTTGCAGAAAGTGGATGGCGAACTGGCCTCATTTGTGAAGGCCGGAAAGACGGGCGAAATAAAAGAGTATACTTATAATGGAAGCAGGAAAATGTTAAGTGCTGTTTCATTGAAGAATGGCATGAAATTGGTAATGGCTGTTTTAGATAAAGAAGTGCAGAGCAATTCCACCCGCTTGATGTATATGATGATTATTGCGATTGTTGCAGCAACTTTATATGCAGCAATTACAGGATTTTTCTTCAGTGGTTCGATGATTCGTCCAATTAAGGATTTGACAGGAATTATTGAGAATACGGCGAAACTTAATTTTGTAAAAAGTGAAAAGGGTGAGAAATTAGTCCGTATGAAGGACGAGACCGGTGCGATGGCGCGTGCCGTACAGCAGATGCGAAGTAAACTTCGTGCGATGGTAGCGTTAATTGACCAGGCAGGAATTAAAATGGGTGATAATGTTACCGGCTTGACTGTGAATATGTCAGAGGTCAATGATATCTGTAATAATAACTCGGCTACGACAGAAGAACTCGCAGCAGCGATGGAAGAAGCAGCCAGTGCAACGGATACAGTAAATCAGACGATTGCAACTGTAAAAGAAAATGCCAAAAGTATTGAAGCACTTTCGGGAAGAGGCGCTACACTGTCAACGGAAGTGATGGAACGTGCGAACCAGTTAAAGACAACGACGGAAAATGCCGGAAAACGTACAGATGAAATGTATGCAGAAGTGAAACAGCGTACGGAAGTTGCGATGAAACAGGCAGAAGCGGTAGAGAAGATTAATGAACTTACGCATGATATTATGGAAATTTCTTCTCAGACAAATCTCCTTGCCTTAAATGCTTCCATTGAAGCAGCAAGAGCAGGAGAGGCCGGTAAAGAATTTGCCGTTGTGGCGACCGAAATCGGTGCTTTGGCTACACAGACCCAGAATGCGGTTGGTGATATCGACAGCATTATTGGTGAGGTACATAACGCAGTAAGCGGTATGGTAGACTGTTTACAGAATGCAATGGACTTTTTGGAAAATACGGTTCTTGGCGATTACAAAGGATTTATGGAAGTTGGCGAGAAGTATTCCGAAGATGCTGCTACTTTTGAAGATGGCATGACCAAAATTAATCAGTCAATTGTTACGTTGGTACATGCGATTACCGATATTTCTCATTCAATCGAAGAGATTAATCTGACGGTAAATGAGTCGGCAACCGGTGTTTCAGACATTGCAGAGAAAACTTCTGAGATGGTTCAGAAGATTGAGGCAACCGGAACATTTATGCAGGATAGCGAAGAAAGTGCTAACAATTTAAATCAGATTGTCAGTGAATTTGATTTGGATGGCAAGAAATATCAAACTCTTGACAATTGCAAATAATCGTACTATTATGAAAATGCTCATAGAGAAAAGCGTTGACGGAGACAGTACCCTGTGTGGAAGTGTTTCAGTGAGCCGGCGATAGTGAGAATCCGGCACCAGTAAGCATAGGTGAATATCACTCCTTAGCTGCAAAGTCGAACGGTTTTTATCCAGTAGACTGCGCCGGTATTCCCCGTTAAAAGGATATATGTTCGGTTTGTGAAACACTCACAGTCCTGACGTAGAAGACAGGTGGTATAATGAAAGTTTAGGCTCTCATCCTAGTTGGATGGGAGCTTTTTTATTTTATTTTTATGGAGGTAACTATGTATAACAAAGTATCAACAGGCATGAATTTTGTCGAGAGAGAAAAAGAAGTAGAAAAATTTTGGAAAGACAAAGATATTTTCCGCAAAAGTATTAAACTGCGTGAGGGGGCACCAACGTATATGTTTTACGATGGACCGCCAACTGCGAACGGAAAACCGCATATTGGTCATGTGCTGACCCGTGTTATCAAAGATATGATTCCGCGTTACCGTACAATGAAAGGCTATCGTGTACCGCGTAAAGCCGGATGGGACACACATGGTTTGCCGGTTGAGCTGGAAGTAGAAAAACTGTTAGGTCTGGATGGAAAAGAGCAGATTGAAGAATATGGTATGGAACCATTTATTAATCAGTGTAAAGAATCTGTCTGGAAATACAAAGGTATGTGGGAAGACTTTTCCGATACCGTAGGTTTTTGGGCTGACATGGATGACCCATATGTCACATATGATGATAATTATATTGAGTCTGAGTGGTGGGCATTGAAGGAAATCTGGAATAAAGACCTTTTGTATAAAGGATTTAAAATAGTGCCTTACTGCCCTCGCTGCGGTACACCGTTGTCCGCACAGGAAGTTGCACAGGGATACAAAACCGTAAAAGAGCGTTCTGCTATTGTCCGCTTTAAGGTGACAGGAGAGGATGCCTATTTCCTTGCATGGACGACGACACCTTGGACTCTGCCAAGTAATGTGGCTCTTTGTGTAAACCCGAATGATACTTACTGTAAAGTAAAAGCAGCAGATGGCTATACTTATTATATGGCGCAGGATCTTTTGGATACGGTACTTGGTAAACTGGCAAAAGATGATGAGCCGGCTTATGAAGTGTTGGAGAGTTTCCCGGGAACCGCATTAGAGCATAAAGAATATGAGCCATTGTTTGCCTGCGCGAAAGAGTGTGCTGATAAGCAGAACAAAAAAGGATTTTTCGTAACCTGCGATACTTACGTTACGATGACTGATGGTACCGGTATTGTTCATATCGCACCGGCATTTGGTGAAGATGATGCCAATGTGGGAAGAAACTATGACCTTCCTTTTGTGCAGTTTGTAAATGAAAAAGGCGAGTTGACAGAAGAGACTCCATTTGCAGGTATTTTCGTAAAGAAAGCGGACCCTGAGGTATTAAAAGACTTAGATGCCAGAGGACAGTTGTTTGATGCACCGAAGTTTGAGCATGAATATCCACATTGCTGGCGCTGTGATACACCGTTGATTTACTATGCAAGAGAATCCTGGTATATCCGTGAAACAGCAGTAAAAGACGATTTGATTAAAAATAATAACACTGTAAACTGGATTCCGGAGTCAATTGGAAAAGGACGTTTTGGAAACTGGTTAGAGAATATTCAGGACTGGGCAATTTCCCGTAACCGTTATTGGGGAACTCCATTAAACATCTGGGAGTGTGAAGGATGTGGACATCAGGAATGTATCGGCGGAAGAAAAGAACTGGCAGAGCGTGCCGGAGATCCAAAAGCCGCTGAGGTAGAACTCCACCGTCCATACATTGATGAAGTAACCTTTACCTGTCCGGATTGTGGAAAAGTTATGCACCGTGTACCGGAAGTAATCGACTGTTGGTTTGACTCCGGTGCGATGCCATTTGCACAGTATCACTATCCATTTGAAAATAAAGACGTGTTTGAGAAACAGTTTCCGGCTCAGTTTATCTCCGAGGCGGTTGACCAGACACGTGGATGGTTCCATTCGCTGATGGCAGAATCTACTTTACTTTTCAACAAAGCACCATATGAAAATGTAATCGTTCTTGGACATGTGCAGGATGAAAATGGACAGAAGATGAGTAAGAGTAAGGGAAATGCCGTAGATCCGTTTGATGCTCTGGAAAATTATGGAGCAGACGCAATCCGCTGGTATTTCTATGTAAACAGTGCGCCATGGCTGCCGAACCGTTTCCATGGAAAAGCAGTTACCGAAGGACAGCGTAAATTCATGGGTACACTGTGGAACACATATGCCTTTTATGTGTTGTATGCGGAGATTGACCAGTTTAATCCAACCGAGCATACATTAGAATATGATAAACTTTCGATTATGGACCGCTGGCTTTTGTCCCGTCTGTATTCGACGGTTAAAGAAGTTGATGAGGACCTTGACAACTACAAAATTCCGGAGACTGCAAAAGCACTGCAGAGTTTTGTGGAAGATATGAGTAACTGGTATGTGCGCCGCTGTCGTGACCGTTTCTGGGCAAAAGGCATGGAGCAGGATAAAATGAATGCCTACATGACTTTGTATACGGCACTTGTAACAATCAGTAAGGCAGCAGCTCCGATGATTCCATTTATGACCGAGAGCATTTATCAGAATCTCGTGTGCAATCTGGATTCAAAAGCACCGGAAAGTATTCATTTGTGTGATTTTCCGAAAGTTAAGGAAGAATGGATTGACAAAGAACTTGAGACACAGATGAAACAGCTTTTGGACATTGTTGTTCTTGGCCGTGCATGCCGTAATACAGCAAATATCAAAAACCGTCAGCCAATTGGAAAAATGTATGTAAAGGCAGAAGGCGAATTGTCCGATTTCTATAAAGAAATTATCGCAGATGAGCTAAACGTAAAAGAAGTTGTATTTACCAATGATACAAAAGAATTTACGACATATCAGTTTAAGCCACAGCTTCGTACTCTTGGACGCCGTTTCGGAAGCCGTTTGAACGAATTGAAAGAAGTGCTTGCCGGATTAGATGGCAATGCTACGATGGATGCGTTGAATGCTTCCGGTGAAGTGACTGTTACGGTTGGCGGCGTAGATGAAGTGCTGGCAACAGAGGATTTGCTGGTAGAAACGGCACAGATGGATGGCTATGTGAGCGAGGAAGATCACGGTATTACCGTTGTATTAGATACAAACCTGACACCGGAGTTGATCGAGGAAGGATTTGTGCGTGAGGTTATCAGTAAAATTCAGACCATGCGTAAAGATGCCGGTTTTGAAGTGGTTGACCATATCCGTGTTTACGAGCAGGGAAATGATAAGATTAAAGAAATCATCAAAGCAAATGAATCTCAGATTAAAGCCGATGTTTTGGCCGATGAGGTTATTTTGGATAAAGCAGAAGGTTACACCGCAGATTGGAAAATTAACGGTGAGACTGTTACACTGGGTGTTGCAAAAGTGGAAGCGTAACGAAGAGTTTGTTACAGAAAGAGAGGTAATTTATGGCATTTATAACGGAAAAGGAAAAGAAAAAAGAATTGAAGAATAACATTTCGAACTACATGAAATTGTTGTTCCGCCGTTCGGTTGAAGAGGCAACTCCACAGCAGTTGTTTCAGGCAGTTTCTTATGCAGTCAAAGATATCGTAGTTGATGACTGGATGGCAACGCACAAAGCCTATGAGAAAAAGGATGTGAAGACAGTTTACTATTTGTCTATGGAGTTTTTGATGGGCCGTGCACTTGGTAACATGATTATCAACCTCAAAGAGGACAAAGTTGTACGCGAGGTACTTGACGAGATGGGTGTAAACTTAGACTTGCTTGAGGATGAAGAGCCGGATGCAGCTCTTGGTAATGGTGGTCTTGGACGTCTGGCAGCCTGCTTTTTGGATTCCTTATCTACACTCGGTTATCCGGCTTATGGCTGTGGTATCCGCTACAAATATGGTATGTTCAAGCAGAAAATCGAAAATGGTTTCCAGATTGAAGCACCGGATGACTGGTTAAAAGATGGTAATCCATTTGAGATGAAGCGTCCGGAATATGCCGTTGAAGTACGGTTTGGCGGTTATGTAACGGTAAGAAAAGACGAAAAGACCGGAAGGGATCGTTTTGTACAGGAAAATTATCAGTCCGTAATGGCAGTGCCTTATGATTTGCCGGTTGTCGGTTACGGAAACCACATTGTAAACACACTTCGTATCTGGGATGCTGAGGCAATTGATACTTTCAATCTGGATTCTTTTGATAAAGGTGATTATCAGAAGGCAGTTGAGCAGCAGAACCTTGCCCGTACTATTTGTGAAGTATTGTATCCAAATGACAACCATATGGCAGGAAAAGAACTTCGCTTGAAACAGCAGTATTTCTTTGTATCGGCAAGCGTGCAGCGTGCGATTATGAAGTATATGGAAAACCACAATGACATTCATGGTCTTCCGGAAAAAGTATGTTTCCAGTTAAATGATACCCATCCAACGGTAGCAGTACCTGAATTGATGCGTATTTTGTTAGATGAATATGGTCTTGATTGGGATGATGCATGGGATATCACAACCCGTACCTGTGCTTATACAAACCATACAATTATGGCGGAAGCATTGGAGAAATGGCCGCTTGAGTTATTCTCCCGTCTGCTTCCTAGAATTTATCAGATTACCGAGGAAATTAACCGTCGTTTCCAGAATGAGATTCAGGCAAAGTATCCGGATAATCAGGATAAAGTAAAAAGTATGGCAATTATTTATGATGGTCAGGTCAAGATGGCACATCTTGCTATCGCTGCCGGATTTTCGGTAAATGGTGTGGCAAGGCTTCATACGGAAATTTTGAAACATCAGGAATTAAAAGATTTCTATGAAATGATGCCGGAGAAATTTAATAACAAGACAAATGGTATTACACAGCGTCGTTTCCTGCTTCATGGAAATCCGAAACTTGCTGCATGGGTAACAGACAAAATCGGTGATGAGTGGATTACAGACTTGTCTAAAATTGATAAACTTTCTGTTTTTGTGGATGATAAAAAAGCACAGCATGAATTTATGAATATCAAATTCCAGAATAAAGTTCGTCTTGCGAAGTATATTAAGGAGCACAATGGTGTTGAAGTAGACCCTCATTCGATTTTCGATGTACAGGTAAAACGTCTGCATGAGTACAAACGCCAGCTGCTTAACATTTTGCATGTTATGCATTTGTATAATCAGTTGAAGAAAAATCCGGGTATGGATATGTATCCTCGTACTTTCATTTTTGGTGCGAAAGCTTCTGCCGGATACCGCCGTGCAAAGGCAATTATCAAACTGATTAACAGTGTTGCTGATGTAGTAAACAATGACGCTTCAATTGAAGGAAAAATCAAAGTTGTATTTATTGAAAACTACCGTGTGTCCAATGCAGAAATCATTTTTGCTGCTGCTGATGTATCAGAGCAGATTTCAACTGCAAGTAAAGAGGCATCCGGTACCGGTAATATGAAATTTATGCTAAATGGTGCACCGACCCTCGGAACAATGGATGGTGCCAATGTTGAAATCGTAGAAGAAGTAGGCGAGGAAAATGCTTTCATCTTCGGTCTTTCCTCACAGGAAGTAATTGATTTCGAGCATAATAACCAGTATGATCCGAAAGAAATTTACAACATGGATTCGGATATCCGTGCTGTGCTTACCCAGTTGATTGATGGAACATATTCCCCTGAAAATCTTGAATTGTTCCGCGAGATTTACAATTCTCTGCTTGAGACAAACGGCTATGAGCGTGCGGATCAGTACTTTATTTTGAAAGACTTCCGTTCTTATGAGGCGGCACAAAAGAAAGTAGAAGAAGCATACCGCGATGAGGAGCGATGGGCGAAGATGGCAATGCTCCAGACTGCTAAATGCGGTAAATTCTCTTCCGACCGCACCATCGAAGAATATGCGAAAGAGATTTGGCATTTGGAGAAAGTTACTTTGTAATAAAAATGAATAAATCATTTTAAAATCGAACATACTATCATCAAACAATTTTTGTGAGGTGATAGTATGTTTTTTAAACAAAAAGGATTCTATATATCATTAGCCTGTGGCATTGCTGCAATTGGCGCCTTTGCGGCGTTATGCATCAATATGAACCGCAGTGAACAAAAGGAGCCGGTGGCTTCGGCGAGTAATCCCCCGCAGGCGACCGCGGTGGCAACACCGGAGACGAAAGAAGCGTCCAGCAATCATGCAAATTCCGAGGTAAAAGAAAAGAAAACAAAAAAACGTAAGAAAAAATCGGTACAGACCAATGCAAAACCCGCGAAAAAGCAATTATCGTTTAATCAGGAAGAGGGCCTTTCCTGGCCAATAAAAGGCGATGTGCTGATGGAGTACAGTGCAGACAAAGTGGTATATTTTAAGACGCTGGCACAGTACCGCACAAATCCGGCACTTCTTTTAGAAGCCAAAGAAGGAATGGATGTAAAAGCAAGTGCGGATGGTATCGTGGAATCGGTGGAAACTTCTGAAGAAACCGGTCGTACGGTTTCGATATCAATTGGTGATGGTTTTACAGTTGTTTATGGACAGTTAAAAGATATTTCTGTAAGTAAAGGTGATATGGTTTCGGAAGGACAGGTTCTCGGGAAAATTGCAGAGCCGACAAAGTATTATAAAGAAGAAGGAACAAACCTTTATTTTCAAGTGAAGGAGAATAAAACCACGGTAAATCCGATGTTGCTGCTTAAATGAGTGTGCCGAATATATCAAAAACGATGCGTTTATCATCATGGCAGGGAACTTCTTTTTGTGTTACTATAAATACAATATAATAACTATATAATGTAAAGGAGGAACTGCCATGAAACAATGGAAACGAGTTAGTGGGGTTGTTTTATCGGGGATTTTAGCTTTGTCAATGACACTTGGCGGGATGACAGCGCCGGATGCAGGGGCAAAAGCGAAAAAGGCAAAATTAAAGACAAAGAAAATTAGTGTTACAGTAGGAAAGAAGAAAACAATTAAAATTGTAAAAAAGAAAAAATCCTGCAAGTACACATTTAAGAGTAACAAGAAAAAGGTTGCTAAAGTATCGAAAAAGGGTGTTGTGACCGGTCAGAAGAAGGGGACAGCAAAGATTACGGTAAAAGAAGTAAAAAAGAACGGGAAAACGAGAAAACTTGGAACTGTTAAGGTAACGGTGACGAGGAAAAAAGGACCGGATAAAAACGTAGTAAACACGACAAAACCTACGGCAAAGGCTACTGCGAAAGCAACAGAAAAGCCAAATCCGGCACAAACAAATCCGGCACCGGTTGTAAAAGGCACATCGGTAAAAGTGTATACGGACGAAATTAAGGATTCTAATTTAATTGCTGAGGCTGATGGATTTGGACATATGCCAACACCAGAGCCGACCAAATCAGCAGATGCCACACCGGAACCAACGCCGGCAATGCTTGTTAATGCGGACATGGAAAAGGGCGAATATGAGCCAATGGCTCCTCGTGGTTCAGCTTCTATTTCAGTTGTTGATGATGGAGCAAATAACACAAAGAAAAGCGCTAAAGTAACAGGACGTACAGAAGACTGGCATGGTGCTTCAATTGATGTTTCTTCTTTGGTTGAAACAGACAATGAATATGCGATTTCTTTTTATGCAAAGCAGGAAACAGGCGAGGATCAGAAATTGGATCTTTCTGTGCAGTATGTAGGGGATGATGAGTCCACTCATTACGATTCAATTACGTCCGTTGAACTTTTGGATTCTACATGGACAAAATGTGAGGCAACTATGAAGGTGCCGGAGCACACGGGAACGATCTTGATTTACTGGCAGTCTGTGTACCAATCCAATAATGATATGGACTTTTACCTGGATGAGGTAACCATGACAGGAGTTGCAAAAACAGCGGATAAAGATGCAGGCGTTCCGGATCTTAGTACAGGACTTGTTAAAGGGAAAATCGGTAATCCGATTATGACCTCCCGTTTGACAGCGGATCCGTGGGCTATGGAATACAACGGAAGAGTGTATGTTTATGGAACAAATGATTCTCAGCAGTACGAGGCAGCAGCTAATGCAGATAATAACTACAGCAAAATTAAATCATTGAACTGCTATTCTTCTGCCGATATGGTGAACTGGACAGATCATGGAACGATTGCAGTATCCGGAAACAAAGGAGCTGCGAAATGGTCGGCAAATTCATGGGCACCTGCAGTATGTCATAAGAAGATTAACGGCAAAGAGAAATTCTTCCTGTATTTTGCGAACAACGCAAGCAGTATTGGTGTATTGACGGCAGACAGCCCAACCGGTCCTTGGACGGATCCGATTGGCAAACCAATTATTGACCGCTCCATTACCGGCTGTGCAGAATCTGAAATTGGATGGCTCTTTGACCCTGCAGTTTTGGTTGACGATGACGGAACCGGCTACCTTTATTTTGGTGGTATTGGTAATACCGATGGAAAGAAAGAAGACTTTATCCGCAATCCTAAATGTGCACGAGTTGTAAAACTTAGTGACGATATGACTAGTGTAGATGGGGATGCAAAAATGATTGATGCACCATTCATGTTTGAAGATTCCGGTATTAACAAAATCGGAGATAAGTATTATTACAGTTACTGCACAAACTGGACCGGAAGCATTGACGGTGTTGCCATTGACCGTGCAGACTGCCCGACGGCAAACATTGCGGTAATGGTAAGTGACAGCCCAATGGGTGACTTTAAATATGTTGGCTGTGTTTTGAAAAATCCGGGTACATATTTTGGAGTAACCGGTAATAACCATCACTGTTTTACACAGTTTAATGGTAAACTGTATGCATTTTATCATACGAAGAAAGACACAATAGCAGTCGGTACGAAACAGGATTACCGTACGACTTATGTAAATGAGTTAAATCTTGGTGACAATGGAGATTTTACAAATGCGGATGGAACGATTGCTGATACAAAGATGACAAAGACCGGTGTATCATCGGTTGGTACAATCAATCCTTATGAGACGGTTGAGGCAGAAACATTTGCGATGGCAGATACGGTAGGAACTGTGATTAATGCTGAAAAAGCGTCCAATGAAGACTGGAACGTAAATTATTCGGTATACAATGGAAAGATCGGTGCTTATATTGGTGTAGCGGATGTTGATTTTGGAGCAGATGGAGCATCTGAAATTACCATGAAGCTTGGGGATTCAACATCGGATTCTTACCAGACGGTTACAAAGAAACTCGGTAAAAAGCTGACAGGAAAGCATACCATTTATTTTGAGTTTGATACACTGGATGTTCGCATGGATTCTTGGAGCTTTAAAAAGTAATAGTATTGTTTTGTAGATGTATAAAAGGACAGCATACCATAAAAGATTGTGGTGTGCTGTTTCTTTTGTATTGCTATAATTCAAAAGGACATGTTATAATAGCACTAATAGTTGAGGAGGTGTTTAATACATGTTTCGAATTATATATGCAGTCGAACGTGAATGTATGCCGGAGGGGTTTGAGGATAATCTTGTATTTGCTGAAGGTGAGTATGAGATGATGTTGTTTGAAAACGATACGATGATAGAAGTGGATGGCGAGATGCGTCCATACCCGGCACATACCGGAATTATTTATAAGCCCGGTCAGAGAGTTCATTATCATGCGAAAGAAGGAAGATTAACATACACATGGATACGATTTGATTGTGATGAACCTTTGTTTGCGGAAGGCTATGTGCCGTTTGGAGTTCCTATTTTCTGTTTAAATTATGACTATTTTCTTGTTTATTGGCATATGGTTGCCTGTGAGAATTATTGGCATCGTAAAAGTGAAGAATATATTATTTCGGATTTAATGCATATTATTTTCCACTGGTTTCATGATTATGCATTTTCTAAGCATGGCTCCAGGTATCAGCCGCTCTTAGAAAAACTGCGCGGGGATATTTATGCACATCCGGAATATGACTGGACGTTGGAAATGATGGCAGAGCGGGTAAATCTAAGTCCACGCTCGCTTCAGAAAATGTATAAAAATTTCGCAAATATTTCATGTATTTCAGAAGTGATTGAGAGTCGGATGGTTCGGGCAAAGATGCTTTTGGTTCGAAGTGACTTTGATGTTGGTGAGATTAGTATGCAGTGTGGATATCGCAATGTAGAGCATTTTTGCCGCCAATTTAAAAAGCATGAAGGATGTTCTCCAAGCCATTATCGTAAAGAACATTTGGTTCGGCCGTAAAGTGTGCATGATAAATCAATTTTCGTTCAAGATATATCATGGATTTGCTGTGGGAAGTGAGTTATACTAATACTCAAGTAAATCAATATTTACTTTCCCTCAAAACAAACTCTTATAACTAAAAATACTGTCATTGTGAAAACAATGGCAGTATTTTGCTTTTTTGGGGTTTTGATGGAAAAGTCAAAAAGGAGGAATTGAAAATCATGAAAAGAAATGTAGCAAAAACTTCACATGCCAAAGGCCTTGCCTTATTGTTGGCGGCTGGTATGCTTGTGTCACAGATGTCGGGTGTATCTGCAGATGCAAAAGCAAAAAAACCAAAATTGAGTAGAACAAAGGTTTCCGTTACCGTGGGGAAAACCAAAAGGGTGACAGTAAAAAATGCAAAAAAAGTTACTTGGAAAGTAACAAAAAAAGCAGCCAAAATTGTTAAACTCACAAAGAAATCAAAAAAAGGAGCAACAATTAAAGGTTTAAAAAAAGGAACTGCAAAAATTTCCGTTCAAATGAAGAATGGAAAGAAAAAAGTGAAAAAGACGATTACGGTGAAAGTAAGCAGTGCAAAAAAAGTTGTTGTTACCGCACAACCGGCTAAGACCACAAACAAACCGACAAACAAACCGACAAACGGTCCGACGAATGGTCCAACAAAAGAACCGGTAAAAGAGCCAACAGCGACACCGACAGCAACATCAACAACAGAACCGTCGGCAACGCCTACTGCAACGCCGACAGAAGAACCGTCGGCAGAGCCAACTTTAACACCGACACCAATGCCACTTCCGGATCTTGGTGAAAACGATGTTAAAATTGACCTGACAAAAGAAAATGAATACGGTCAGAATTCAGTATTGGAAGATACCATTACTTATTATGAAGGAAATGGTGTAAGCTATACATCGACCGGAGAATTTAGCGGTGGTGGTGTAGCATACTGGACCAATGCAGACAAGTCTGGAATTGATTTATCCAAATACAAATCCATTCGTATTGTAGCGTCATCAGATGCAGCAAATACACCTGTTGTTTGTGAATTGCTTAAGAGCAATCCGGCAAATGTATGGGGTGGTGGAATTGACGTATTTGATGGCTACAGTGAGTACAGTGCTATTACAGAAGCCGGTAAAGCACAAGTGTTTGAATTCCAGATTAGTGATGCTTTGGCAGCTGCTTTGGCAGAGGGAACACTTGCTTACGGTATTCGCTTGAAATACAATGCATATCATACGGATGGTGACGATTTACCAAATCGCAATTTTAATATTTATTCCATTATTCTTATGGGAAAAGATGATGTGCCGGAACCAACAGTTGCACCATCAGAACCGGAAGAGCCGACACCAACACCTGGTGTGGCAAGCGGAAGTGCTGCGGTTGTGGTAACAGCGACAGGAAGTGCGGCAGGACTTGATTTGGAAGAGGGAGATACTCTTGATTTAAATGCCAGTGTAAGCACTACTGGATGTGCGGTGACCGGTGATATTGTTTGGACAAGCTCCAATGAAGAGGTAGCAACGGTTAGTGCAAGTGGCGCATCGGCAACAGTAACGGCAGTTGGAGAAGGAACGGCAACGATTAAAGCAACAATTACAACGGACACCGGCATTGTTACATATGGTAAATATATTGTTAAAGTTGTTGCTTCTGACCTTGTTTTAGAAGGTGATGATTTAGGAGCAGGTGCATCTTATACGTATGTACCTAATGGATTTGCTCTGTATGCTTCTATGGGAATTTTTGAGATTGATAAGTCGAAATTGAGTGAAGGGACAACTATTTCGATAAAGTATACAGCGATGGAAGGAGATAATGACGTAAAAGATACACAGGGATTTAACATTGGATTAAAGACCGGTGACAAATATAATTCTCCGGCAATTCACGATTACTGGGTCAGGACAGGCGGCGAGGCAAAACTAACATTGACTGCTGATGACATGAAGAAAATCGGTGCGGATGATAAGGTTTATGTTCATGTAGGCACAGCAACTGCCGGATTTAAAGGAACATTTACGTATCTGTCGGTAACAGCAGGAGAAGATAGTCTTGTGTCGGAACTTCCAAAGGCTGTAAGTTATGTGGAAAGCGGAATGGCACAGTGGGCTCCAACAGCAAAAGTTATGCTTCCGAGTGATATTGATTTTAAGCAATATTCAAAATGCCAGATTGAATTTACAGCATCCGATCCGACTTTCGATTTCCACGGAATTGTTGGTCATAAAGTGAATGGTGCAGACGTAACAGATCCTAAGTATGGTGTTACATCAGAAGGATATTTTGAAGTAAATCTTTCCAAGGTGAAACAAGAAGCGGGTACAGAACCGTTTGTTGTAATCAACACCGGAAAGCCAGGGTACACAGGCTCTGTGACGATTACTAAGATAACATTTGTAAAATAGTATTTGCGATGAAAGAGACCTGCTCTTTTTGCAGGTCTTTTTCGTTATCAAAGGAAAGCGAGAGTATTAATGAGATTGAAAAAAATCATGAAATGGTCGGTGATTACGATGGCAATGATGGCGGGGATTTGTTTTGCACCGCAGTCGGGAAAAGCGGCGGAAAAATTGGAGGTTAAAATTCCTACCGAGCGCGCAATTTATCAAAGGGACAATAACAATTATGCCAACGTAAAGGTTTCTATTGAGTACAGTGGAACCGGGGAGGTGTCGGCAAAACTTTATGCCGGAGATAAAGAATTAGGAAAAACGGCGGTTTTAACCAAAGGGAAAGGTAATACATATGAAGGAAGTATTGCAAATGTACCCGGAGGTGGCTGGTATACATTGATTGTAAACGCAGGAAGTGAGAGTAAAACAGTAGAAAAAGTCGGAGTCGGTGAAGTTTTTATTACCGGTGGACAGTCAAATTCCTGTAACTTTGGAGGCGAAAAAACAACTGCTCAATCAGATTTAGTATCAGCATATAATCCGAATACTAACACGTGGCAGCATTGTGAGGACAGTCAGCCGAGTGAAAGTGGATTTAATACCGGTAATGGCGGTGGCTCTGCATGGCCTTCCATGGGAGATGCTCTGACACAGAAGACTGGTGTTCCGGTTGGCTTTGTATCAACGGGTGTTGGTTCTGCTAAAATTGAGGAACTTCGTACAAAACATTATTTTGCAATTAAAAATGCAATTAATGATTTGAAGCCATATGGGTATCGTGCTTTTTTGCTTCACCAGGGAGAGGCTGATACGGATGGAACAAAGCGCGAAAAATATCTGGCTTCTTTACAGCAGTTAATTGCACAGACAAGAGAAGATGCCGGATATAATTTGAATTGGTGCATTGCGCAGGTTTCCTATGCATGGAGCAATTACAATAATACGAAGAAAATGGAATCCATGAAAGAGACCCAGCGTGCGGCCTGCAACGATGAAACTATTTTTGTGGGACCAACGACCGATGATTTACAGGGTCAGTATCGACACACGGATAATCTTCATCTGAGCAAACTTGGTTTGATTGAACACGGAAAACGCTGGGCAGATGTTGTGTATAATAAAATGATTACAGCATATGAAGTTTCCATGGATACAAATACGAAGCATGGTCAGATAAGTGGAGAAAAATCCACATATCATGCTGGTGACATTGTAAAGGTAAGTTTAAAGGCAGATGAAGGATACTATTTGAAAATAGGTTCCTTTACGGTAAATGGAAAGCAGGAAGCACTGGATGGTTCTTCATTTGTTATGCATGCGGAAAATGCCGTTATGACAGGAGAATTTGTGACAATAGACGAGCTGGTTGGTTTTCTAAAGGATGAATTAGACAAGGCGAAAAAAATTGATGCAGCCAAGTATGAAGAGGTATCGGCAACTGCACTAAAAAATGCAATTTTGGCAGGTGAACAAGCGATAATTACGCCGGCGGTAACCGGGGAACAGGTTCAAAAATGTACGGTTGAACTTATGACAGCACAAACGTCACTTGTTGAAAAGTCAGTGCCGGATGCAACACCAACACCGCTTCCGACAGCAACACCAACCGCTGCCCCAACAGAAGCACCGAAACAGACAGAAGAACCAAAACAGACAGAAGAACCAGGTGTCAGTCAGCCGGTTGCCGGTACACCTGCCGCAAAGACAAAACTTCCGAAAAAAGGAACCATAATCAAAAAAGGTGGGGTGAAATATGTAATTACAACGTCTTCCGGAAAGGTAAAGACGGTATCCGTTCTCGGAGTGGCAAACAAGACAAAGAAAAGTATTACGATAGCCAAGACAGTTTCTTATAAAGGGTATCAATATGCCGTAACCGGAATTTGCAAAAAAGCGTTTTACAAAATGTCAAAATTAAAGAAAATAAAGGTCTTGTCAACAAAGATAACAAAGGTCGGTAAGCAGGCATTCAAAAAAACAAATGTTAAATTAAAAATTCAGGTTCCAAAGAAAAAACTAAAAAAATACCGGAAATTGTTTCAGGGAAAGGGACTTGGCAAAAAAGCAAATATCGTGTAATATACGAAAAGAAAAAGACATCGTGGTCTGAAACGGTGTCTTTTTCTGCTTTTGGACAAAAGGAGATTTTATTTGCATTTTGCAGAAAAATGATTTACAATGATAATGAATCATTAGACTTATGATTACACATAAGAGAAGAAATTTGAACAGCCACGGAAGGCGTGATGGTTATGATAGCGGCATATAATTTATATCTTGGGGGCTTCCTGCCGGAAGTGTCACCAAAAAACAGTATTCACAACAAAAGAGAATTAAAAAATAAATATAAAAGCATTGTCAGCCTGAATAATGCAAATCCGCTTGTTATGGTGAAACTTTCTGCGGACACGCAGGCGTATGCGCTGAATGTGAAAGAAATGTCGATGGAACTTTCGGAAGCTTCGCAGGATGTGCTTAATGGGCGAAGTGAGGACGTGGAGGATAACATGAACCGCGTCTTGTCGTTGTACAATGGTCTGCTCAAACGCAGTGACGAGTATGGCGAGGAAAATCATAAGCCGTCGAGACCGGGTGGTGAACTGCGCTATCTTGTGGAGGGACACACGGCAGAATTGTTTGAATCCGGAATTGCGATTGATTCCGATGGCTTTTTGTCATTTTCAGATGAGGCAGAGATAAAAGTACCGGAGAAATTTATTGTGGATTTGGCATCGAAAGCAGAACAGATGAGTATGAATCCGATGGAGTATGTGGATAAGAAAGTTTATAGTTATGCGCATTTATATCAGAGCGACATTGGAACTGCTTATCAGGCATCTGCATTTAGCGGTATGCTGTTCAATTCGTACTGCTAAAGAGTGGGATTCTTTGTCGGCAAAGCAGAACAAAGGCACCAATCAGACCGCCGGCAATTAAGCCGGAGAAATACAAAAAAGGAAAATAAGGAAGGATGGCAGAAGGCCCCACAAGCCATGCGGCTACGGCAAACTGCCCGATGTTATGCGTAATTCCGCCTACAACACTAACTCCGAAAGCGGAAATGTGTAAGTGGGTTTTATTTTTCAACAAATTCATGATAATAAGACTAAGTACACTTCCGGCGAGGCTGTATAGAAATCCGAACAGACTGCCAAAGGTAAAAGCATTTAACAGTCCTCGTACAATGCTTACGGTAAGCGCTTGGCAGAAGCCGTTTTTATACAAAACAAGTACAATAACCAGATTGGCAAGCCCCAGTTTGATTCCCGGAAATGGGATAGGAAGCGGAAAAAGACTTTCAATATAACTGAATATGAAAGCGATGGCGGTAAAAATAGCAAGTTCAGTGATTGTGTGGATGTGCGGTTTCATATAAGCCTCCTGTTTGGTATTATCGTACAATAGCATCCGGTGCAGAATCCGAAGAAGAATCCGTAATGGTTATGACAAGACGGTGCGGCAGACAGACAATCGACTGTCCGGTTTCTTTAATTGAGCCGGTTTTAACACAGGTTTTGTCACCACAGTCTGCATCCGTCATAGTAACGGCGCCATCCTGAATAAGGAATTGATTGCTTCCTCCGTCTGTACAGCGAATCGTTTGTTTTGTGTTTTCTGACAGGGGTAAGGATAGAATCAATTTTCCATTTTCACGGACTTCAACGGTTGAGGCAGGTGTGGATTTTGGATAATAAATCCAAACGGTAATGCCGATACCGATGAATAATAAAAATAGAATTAATATAAAATCGCTTTTGGTAAGATGTGAGCGTAAATTTGACATTGTTATCTCCTTGTCAACCGTAAAAACGTTAAGCAACTATCTTACACGATAGCAGATTTTGTATAAAAAGTCAAAAAGAGAGGATGAACTACATGAGAAATCAAAAAGGGAAAAAGATAGGACTTCATATTCTGACGGCAGCGCTTTTTTTTGTGCTTGCCATGAGTGTCTGCACAGTAAAAACGGAGGCGAAAGATTATAAACAGGGCAAGGTGTATAAAATCACAACTAAAAGCAAACCGTTGAAAGCATCGAAGTTTACAAAATCTTCTTTATATAATAAAAAAACAAGGATGTATTTTACCATTCGTTCTTATATGGAGAAATTCCAGAAAAAGGGAAAAGGAACGCTTATTTTGAAAAAGGGAACGTACACCATTACCAATACCATTCATGTGCCATCGAATGTTACGATTATTTTTGAAAAGGGCGTTAAAATTGTAAAAGGAACGAAGACGAATAAGAAAAAGATGCCGGCAGCGATTACGCTGTTCCAGTTGATTCGCCCATCAAATGCGAAAAAGAAAGGCGTTTACAGTGCCTATAATGGTGAGAAAAACATTCACTTTGTCGGCAAAGGCGGTGTTTCAATTGACATGAAATACATGAAATACGGCATTGCTTTTGATGTAGCACATAATGATGGCGTGACGATTGAAAAAATTAATTTTAAAAATGTAAATGTAGGACATTTCATTGAAATGGATGCATCTGCAAATGTTTCGGTTACCGGATGTACTTTTAAAAATGTGAAGAAAAATTCAGATTATGTAAAAGAGGCAATCAATCTGGATACGCCTGACCGCGAAACGCAGGGATTCCACAATGACTGGTCCACGTATGACAAGACACCGAATCAGAATGTGACAATTGCAAACTGCAAATTCTCGAATCTGGGACGTGCGATTGGAACTCATAAATACAGTGCCAACGGTGAAGAGCAGATTTATCATAAGAACATTGTTTTGCGAAATAACCGCATTGAAAATATGCTCTGGGATTCGCCGGTACGCGTGATGAACTGGTCAGATTCTGTGTTGGAGAACAATGTTATTTCCAATGTAAAACAAAAAGGAAAAAGTGATACCCGTGGTATTTTGGTGAGCGGTGGTGTCAATGTTTCGATTAAAAATAACACACTCAGCGGCATGGGACGCGCAATTCAGTGCATTGCATGGAAAAACAGCGGGCCTGGATCGGTTTACCCGATTACCTATAATAATCTCACAGATCAGAACAAGGAAGATTTAAAAACAAATATTGGAAAGAAACTGGGACTTTCGGAGTATTTTGTACGAATTAACCCGGTATATAATGTATTTACAAATGCGGAAACAGTTGCGATAAGAAAAGGATGAAACTAAGATGTTGACACAGTTTTCAAGAACGGAATTATTGTTGGGAAAAGAAGGTATGGAACGCTTGAAAAATGCCAGAGTGGCAGTTTTCGGAGTTGGCGGTGTCGGTGGCTATGTATGTGAAGCGCTTGTTCGCAGCGGCGTGTTTACATTTGATTTGATTGATGATGATAAAGTCTGTCTGACGAATCTGAACCGGCAGATTATTGCTACGAGGAAAACAGTTGGACAGTACAAGGTGGATGTCATGAAAGAACGAATTTTAGATATCAACCCGGATGCTGTCGTAAATGTTCATAAGTGCTTCTTTTTGCCGGAAAATGCAGCAGAATTTCCGTTTGAGGAATATGACTACGTGATTGATGCGGTTGATACGGTGACGGCAAAGATTGAGTTAATCCTGCGTGCGAAGGAGACAAATACACCGATTATCAGCAGTATGGGTGCCGGTAATAAGTTAGATGCGAGCGGTTTCCGTGTTGCGGATATTTATAAAACAAAAGTGTGTCCGCTGGCAAAAGTAATGCGGCGCGAGTTGAAGAAACGCGGTGTGAAGAAACTCAAGGTAGTGTATTCGGAAGAACAGCCGAAACGCCCGATTGAGGACATGGCAATCAGCTGCCGGACAAACTGCATCTGTCCGCCGGGGGCAAAGCATAAGTGCACGGAGCGCCGGGATATTCCGGGAAGTACAGCATTTGTACCTTCGGCTGCGGGGCTTATTATTGCCGGTGAGGTGGTTAAAGACTTGTGTCAGACGGAAAGTGAGCGGCGTTAATATGAGTATTACAGTAGATGAATTATTTGCAATGAACCCGGAAACTTATCAGATTGTTGATATTCGCGGTGAGCAGGAAGTGGCTAGAGGTGCCATAGATGGAGCGTTGCATTTAGATAAAGATGAAATTTCGGCAAGTCCTGAGGTAGATAAGACAAAAAAACTTGTTATTTGCTGCAGCAGAGGCGAGACCAGTGTAGGTGTTGCGGAAAAACTTTGTGAAGAAGGGTTCGATGCCGTGAGCCTTCAGGGCGGTTACACTTCGTGGCTTTTGGCACGTTTTCGTCAAATGGAAGAACAAGATGCTGCTGTTGACAAGGCGAAAGAAGTGGAGCGGAGTCTTCATAAAAAATTCCGGAAAAATATCTGGTCGAAGTTTACGAAAGCGGTTACGCAGTATGAATTGGTAAAACCGGGAGATAAAATTGCGGTCTGCATTTCCGGCGGAAAAGATTCGATGTTGATGGCGAAATGCTTTCAGGACTTGAAACGTTTCAGCAAGTTTGAATTTGATGTAAAATTTCTTGTTATGGACCCCGGCTACAGCGAGGCAAACCGCAAGGTGATTGAGAACAATGCGAAAATTCTGCATGTGCCGATTACGATTTTTGAATCGAATATTTTTGATTCGGTTTACCATATTGAAAAATCGCCGTGTTATTTGTGCGCCCGTATGCGGAGAGGTCATTTGTATAATTTTGCGAGAGAACTTGGCTGCAATAAGATTGCACTTGGGCATCATTACGACGATGTAATCGAAACAATTTTGATGGGAATGCTCTATGGGGCGCAGGTGCAGACGATGATGCCGAAACTTCACAGCACAAATTTTGAGGGGATGGAGTTGATTCGTCCGTTGTATCTTGTTCGTGAAGATGACATTAAGGCGTGGCGCGACTACAATGATTTGAAGTTTATTCAGTGTGCGTGCAAATTTACGGACACTTGTACAACATGCGATAATGAGGAAACCCGCTCGAAACGACTGGAAATTAAAAATCTGATTCATGACTTGAAGAAGACAAATCCTTTTATTGAGGGAAATATTTTTAAGAGTGTGGAAAATGTAAATCTAGATACGGTAATTGCTTATAAAAAAGATGGTGTAAAACATCATTTTCTGGAGCATTACGAGGATAAATAGGAGGAGAGAGTATGAAAAAATGGCTTGAAAAAGTGGATTGGATTTATGTCATTGTGCCGCTTGCGTTACTTGGTACGTTTTGGGTGATTGCGGCATTTACCGGACAATGGCCTTGGCAGAGTAATCCATATAATTCATATGCCTTGCAGACGGATTCGTGGTTAAAGGGAAGACTTGATTTAGGACAGAATTACGAGTGGCTTGAACTTGCCATTTATCAGGGAAAATATTTTGTAAGTTTTCCGCCATTTCCTTCCTATGTACTGATACCGTTTGTTGTCTTGTTTGGTACAAATACACCGGACCATTTGATTGCTCTTGCAGTTACGATAATCGGGTGTATTTATGCGGTCAAACTTTATCGAGAGGCAAGTGCGGAGAAACAGTATTCACTGTTCTGGGTGCTTATGCTTTACTTTGCCTCCGGTTATTTGTTTGTCGGAATGAACGGCTATGTGTGGTTTATTGCACAGAGCATGAGTTTTACGCTCAGCTTGATGGCGCTGTATTATACGCTGCAAAATAAAGGCGGTCTGGCACTGGCTTTTTGGGCGTGCGCCGTGGGATGCCGTCCGATGCTTGCGCTCTATGGAATTCTTTTAGTTTATCTTTTGGTGAAAGGGTACAAAAAGGAAAATCCGAAAGGGACTGTATGGCAGCTTGTAAAAGAAAAATGGTACTGGGTGATTGGCTGTGGTGCGATTGCAATTTCGTATATGGCGCTTAATTATGCCCGCTTCGGCAATATCACGGAATTTGGACATAATTATCTGCCGGAGTTTACGAGAACTAAGACCGGTCAGTTTAATCTTTCTTATTTAAGAGAAAATTTAATGCATTATCTGCGTCTGCCGGCAGCAGGGGAAAACGGCGGTGCGCTTTCGTTTTTCTCATCGGACGGAATGGCGTTTTGGCTGATTGCACCGATTTTTATTACAATGATTGGCGTTTGGATTTATGCACTGGTGAAAAAGAGAGAGGGAAATCTTACACTTTTGATTATGCTTCCGCTTCTGGCAGTGGCGCATTTGTTGATTATCTGCTGTCATAAAACGCTTGGCGGCTGGCAGTTTGGTAACCGGTACCTGCTTGACATGATGCCATATTTGTTCTTCGGCTTAGTGCTCTGGAAACCAAAGGGTGAAAAGTTTGTGCAGTGGAATACGGTGATTTTGGTGTTTGGGTTTGCGATTAATCTGATTGGAACCGTGGCAACGTATAATCATTGGATTTGACGCATTCGTGTTGTATGGCGGCTAAGTTGCGTGGCGGCTAAGTTGCGTGGCGGCTGTGCTGTGTGTTACTGTGTTGTGCGTTGCGTGTGGATAGAGACGAAAACGTGAAAAACAACGCAAATTGAGTTAAAGAGTTGCTTGGTAGAATTATATTGAAAAATTCCAAAGAAATTTCTTTTTTTTCTTGATATAATATCGAAATCAAGAATGTTTTAGGAGGTAGAAAAATGAGAAAGAAGATTATTGTAAAGTTATTGGTGTTATCCCTTTTGGTTGGGGGATTGAGTCAATGGAGCGGAGGAAGTAAGGCTAAAGCGGCAAGTTCGTATTGGCTTTGGGGCACTGTATTGACAAAAAGTGATGGGGATAGTAGTGGTTGTCGAATTAAAATGTATTATCGTGGTGGAAAATTAATTGTAAAAGGCCGTATGCGTAAATCTAAGAAGAAGGCGAATTGTGAAAATGGGAAAAAAATAGCATCAAAAACTCGTAAATTCAAAGTTTCTTCAAAATGCCAGGTGATTGAGTGTGAGGGACTGGAAGAATATGCTTATGGAATTAAGAGTTATATGAGAGAAAGAGGAATAAAAAGTACAAAAAACTGGGCAAACATTTCTAATCGAATCAAGGTTGTGAATGGAAAGGTAACAAAAATTTATCTTTCTGCATGATTTTGCGGCAGGGGCATATGTTTTGCCCCTGTTTGTTGTTAGGAGAGAATGTTGATAATAGTGAAGCTACAAGCCATGCCAACCTCGTGAGCAAAGCTCACTCGGTCGCGGGCTGTCGCCCTATAAAAAATAAAAATCCCACTGCTTCTTATGTGAGCAAGCTCCCAACGAAGCAGCGTGAGTTTTATTTTTTGCATGGCTTGTAGCTTTCGCGAAAAAAACTTATTGACGTGGACCTATGGCTTGTGGTATAGTGGATAGGCGATGAATTAGGTCTTTTTTTTATGCCAAAATTTTGACCAAGCCGCAGTTGCGGTGTAAGAGCTGAATAAGCGCAGGATTGCGTGGGTTCAGAAAAAATAATTTCACGGAGGTGACAAGATGCGTACTAAAATTACTTTGGAATGTACAGAATGCAAACAGCGTAATTACAACATGACCAAAGATAAGAAGAACCATCCGGACAGAATGGAAACAAAGAAATATTGTAGATTTTGCAAGAAACACACGTTACACAAGGAGACTAAGTAGTCCGTGTGATGTTTCGGAAAGGATGTGTGTCACATGAGCGAAGCAGAAAAGACTTCGAAACCTGGCTTCTTTAAAAGTGTAAAGAGTGAGTTTAAGAAGTGTACCTGGCCGAAGAAGGAAGATTTGGTGAAACAATCTGCACTTGTAATCGTAGTGTCCGTATTGCTCGGTGTACTGATTGCCGGTGTTGACTGGGTGATTCGTCTGGGATTGGCTGCACTTCACATTGTTTCATAGGAGGTTGCCATGGCAGAAGAAGCAAAATGGTATGTAGTTCATACTTATTCCGGTTATGAGAATAAGGTAAAAGCAGATATTGAGAAAACAATCGAGAATCGTAATCTGCAGGATCAGATTTTAGAAGTTCTGATTCCGCTGCAGACGGTCGTAGAAGAGAAAAACGGAGAAAAGAAACAGGTTCAGAAGAAAATGTTTCCGGCGTACGTTTTAATCAATATGATTATGAATGACCAGACTTGGTATGTTGTGCGAAACACACGTGGCGTAACAGGATTTGTTGGACCGGGATCCAAACCGGTACCGTTGACAGAAGAAGAAATTGCCAACATGGGATTTTTGGCAGAGGCAGAGGCTTCTCCATTTTCCATTGGAGATCATGTTATCGTTACAGAGGGAGTATGGCAGGATACTGACGGTGTTGTTCAGGAAGTTCACCCGGCAAAACAGATGGCAGTCATTGTCATTGATATGTTTGGGCGTGATACTCCGGTTGAGATTGACTTCTCAGAATTGAAACTGGTTTAATCGTTTAGGAGGAATTGAAAATGGCTAAGAAAGTCGAAGGATATATTAAATTACAGATTCCGGCAGGAAAGGCAACTCCGGCACCGCCGGTTGGTCCTGCACTTGGACAGCACGGAATCAATATTGCTCAGTTTACAAAAGAGTTTAACGCTAAAACACAGGGACAGGATGGAATGATTATTCCTGTTGTAATTACTGTTTATGCAGATAGAAGTTTTAGTTTTGTAACAAAGACTCCGCCGGCTGCTGTTCTTTTGAAGAAAGCATGCAAGATTCAGTCTGGTTCCGGCGAGCCGAACAAAAAGAAAGTTGCTACAATTTCTAAGGAAGATATCCAGAAAATTGCAGAAACAAAAATGCCTGACTTAAATGCCGGCAGCTTAGAAGCAGCTATGAGCATGATTGCTGGTACAGCAAGAAGTATGGGTATCACAGTAGAAGAGTAGTCAAAATTTATCGCAGAAAAAAGAACTAATGTCATTTGGACGTTGTGGGAGACAATGTTCGTTAATACCACTAGGAGGTTTGAAAAATGAAAAGAGGTAAAAAATATACAGAGGCCGCAAAATTAGTAGATCGTGCAACACAGTATGATGTGGCTGAAGCAATTAGCCTTGTTAAGAAAACAGCAGTTGCAAAATTTGATGAAACCGTAGAAGCTCATATCCGTCTTGGTGTAGATGGCCGTCATGCTGACCAGCAGGTACGTGGTGCCGTTGTTCTGCCTCACGGTACTGGTAAAACAGTTCGTGTTCTTGTATTCGCTAAAGGTGATAAAGTGGCAGAAGCAGAAGCAGCAGGTGCAGATTTCGTTGGTGGCGAAGAACTCATTCCAAGAATCCAGAATGAGGGATGGTTCGATTTTGACGTTGTAGTAGCAACACCTGACATGATGGGCGTAGTTGGTCGTTTGGGACGTGTCCTCGGACCAAAAGGCTTGATGCCAAACCCAAAAGCCGGTACGGTTACAATGGATGTTACAAAGGCTGTTAATGATATTAAAGCAGGTAAAATCGAGTATCGTTTGGATAAAGCAAATATTATCCATTGTCCGGTTGGTAAAGCTTCCTTCACAGAAGAGCAGCTTACCGAGAACTTTAACACATTGATGGATGCTATTATTAAAGCAAAACCAGCAAGTGCAAAGGGAACCTATATGAAGAGTGTTACCGTAACTTCTACAATGGGTCCTGGAATCAAAGTAAATACTTTGAAAATTGGATAATTAAAAACTTGACAATTGTGTAGCGCTATGCTACACTGACTAAAGTTTATAACTGCCGTAGACAGCAAGTATAGCTTTGCTATGTAAGTGCGGATGCCGCTTGCCGAGGAAGATTGTGAATGCAATCATAGTGAGATTATATCCTCTGTCTGCGTGCGCAGGCAGAGGATTTTTTATAAATGTCAATGACATTTTTGATGAAATCTCCGGCAGATTATATGGCAGCATAAGCTGACAATAATAAGGAGGTAACAAATCATGGCTAAAGTCGAATTAAAAGCGCCTATCGTTGATGAAATCAAAGGCTATGTATCAGATGCTAAATCTGCAGTTCTTGTTGATTATCGTGGACTGACAGTTGAGCAGGATACAAAACTTCGTAAACAGTTAAGAGAAGCTGGTGTTGTATACAAAGTATACAAAAATACAATGCTTCACTTGGCGTTTGATGGAACCGATTTTGCGCAGCTTGACAAAGACTTGGAAGGTCCTACAGCAATCGCATTCGGTATCGAAGATGAGACTGCTCCGGCAAGAATTATTAATAATTTTGCAAAAGAAGCAGAGGCTCTTGAGATTAAGAGTGGAGTTGTAGATGGTGAGTATTATGATGCCGCTGGCGTTAAAGTTCTTGCTACAATCCCGTCAAAAGACGAGCTTATTTCCAAGTTGCTTGGAAGCCTGCAGTCACCAATCACGAACTTTGCTCGTGTCGTAAAACAGATTGCAGAAGCTCAGGGCGAAACAGCAGCAGAATAAGTTATTATTATTTTTTAAAATTTGAATGGAGGAAAACAAAATGACAACACAGGAATTTATCGATGCTATCAAAGAGATGAGCGTTATGGAATTGAATGATTTAGTAAAAGCATGTGAGGAAGAGTTCGGCGTATCTGCAGCAGCAGGTGTAGTCGTTGCAGCAGCAGGCGGAGACGCAGCAGGCGGTGCAGCTGAGAAAGACGAGTTCGACGTAGAGTTGACAGAAGTTGGAGCAGCTAAGGTTAAAGTTATCAAAGTTGTTCGTGAAGTAACTGGTCTTGGATTGAAAGAAGCTAAAGAAGTTGTAGACGGAGCTCCTAAAGTAGTTAAAGAGGGCGCTACAAAAGAAGAAGCTGAAGAAATCAAAGAGAAACTCGAAGCTGAAGGTGCAAAAGTAACATTAAAATAATCGCGTTCACACTAAGCGGTGCAAAACCAGAAATAGACTTGGAAACTGCAAGCTTGCTTGCAAGTTTTCAAGTCTATTTCTGGTTTTATAGCGCGCGTGCGCGCGTAGTGACGCACGAAGTGCGGCACGGCACCGCGAAAGAAGGGAGAGGGAGGCCGCACGAAGTGCGGCACGCACCGCGAAAGAAGGGAGAGGGAGGCCGCACGAAGTGCGGCACGGCACCGCGAAAAGTGGAGGGAGTGCCGACGAAGTGCGGCACGGCACCGCGAAAGAAGGGAGAGGGAGGCCGCACGCGTGCGGCACGGCACTGCGAAAAGGGGAGCATAACCCGACTCGAAACAGGAAATTCGCTAACGCGAATAATGTTTCTCGCCGGTTTATGCTCCCCTTTTACTAGTATTTTTTTATGCTCTCCACAAACTCCTTCAATAATTTTGCTGTCCCTTCCACACCAATCCGGCTGCTATTGATACAAACATCATAATTACGCGAGTCACCCCATTTAAAATCCGAATAGTGATTATGGTATCGGCGGCGGTATGCGTCATGTTTAGTGATTTTAGCTGCGGCGGCAGTTTCGGAAAGTGAAAACTTCTCTATAACATGTTTTAATTTGCGGTCTTTGTTTCCGGTAACAAAAATTGAAACTAAGCTATCATATTCCTTTAGAATCGTTTCGGAACAACGGCCAAGCACGACAAAAGATTCGCCAGAGGCGGCCTTTTTACGAAGAAATTCGAACTGCATCTGCGCCAAATTGTCTTCGGTTGCATTAGAATACCCTTTTACTCGGCGCGAAAGCAGTTTGTTGCGCGGCTTTTCATCTACACCGGCAAAAACAGCCGGGTCAAAGCCTTTTTCTTTTGCAATTTCGTCAAGCATATTGCGGTCATAAAAAGGAAGCCCCAGATCTTTCGCAATTTGCTTCGCAATTGTGTGTCCCTCACTGCCGTATTCACGGCTGATTGAAATAATGATTTGATTCCCCATACATCGTCTCCTTAAAAATATTAAAAAAATAGAAAAAAGTGCCAAATAAACGCTTGACACCTTACTACATTTGTGGTACGATAGAAAATGCACTATTGTGGTATGGTAGGCGCAATATCCCTACCTAATTTGTAGTATATCACAGTTCTGTAGAAAAGACAAGGAGTGAAATCATCAATGGAGAAAAACAGAATACGCCCTGTCCATGTGGGCAAAGGTGTGAGAATGAGTTACTCGAAACAGAAAGAAGTATTGGAGATGCCAAACCTCATTGAGGTTCAGACAGATTCGTACAAATGGTTTCTGGAAGAGGGCTTGAATGAAGTATTCCGCGATATTTCGCCGATTGCGGATTACAACGGCAATTTAAGTCTGGAATTTGTTAGCTTTGAGCTGTGCCGGGATGATGTGAAATATTCCATCGAAGAGTGTAAGGAGCGGGATGCAACTTATGCGGCACCATTGAAAGTTAAAGTAAGACTCCATAATAATGAAACAGAGGAAATTAGTGAACATGATATTTTCATGGGAGACCTTCCTCTTATGACCGCGACAGGTACGTTTATTATTAACGGAGCAGAGCGTGTTATTGTAAGTCAGTTGGTTCGTTCCCCTGGCATTTATTATGGTATCGCCCATGATAAAATTGGTAAAGAGTTGTATTCTTCGACTGTTATTCCAAACCGTGGAGCGTGGTTGGAATATGAGACAGACTCCAATGATATATTTTACGTTCGTGTAGATAGAAATAGAAAAGTTCCGATTACGGTATTGATTCGAGCACTTGGTGTAGGGACAGATCAGGAAATTTTGAACATGTTTGGCGAGGAGCCGAAAATTTTGGCAAGTATTGAGAAGGACGTTTCCAAGAACTATCAGGACGGTTTGCTTGAATTGTATAAAAAACTTCGTCCGGGTGAACCGCTTGCTGTTGACAGTGCGGAAAGCCTCATTAATAATATGTTCTTTGATGTAAGACGTTATGACTTGGCGAAGGTTGGACGTTATAAATTTAATAAGAAATTATCCTTCACAAATCGCATTGTCGGATTTGCACTTGCAGAAGATGCAGTCAGCCCGGAAACCGGTGAAGTGGTGGCAGAAGCCGGAACGATGGTTTCTGAAGAGCTTGCTCGTGAAATTCAGAATGCAGCCATTCCGTTTGTAATGATGCAGACAGAAGAAGGACATGTTGTAAAAGTATTGTCCAATATGATGGTTGATTTACATGCATTTTTGCCACAGGCGGATAAAAAAGCATTGGGAATTACAGAAGATGTTTATTATCCGGAATTGAAAAAGATTTTGGAAGAGAATGAGACGGATGAAGAGCGTTATGACGCAATCCGCCGCAATGTAGCATTGTTAATTCCAAAACATATTACAAAGGAAGATATTTTTGCTTCCATTAACTACAACATCCATTTGGAATATGGTCTGGGAAATGACGACGATATCGATCACTTGGGAAATCGTCGTATCCGTGCAGTAGGCGAGCTGCTTCAGAACCAGTACCGTATTGGTTTGTCCCGTATGGAGCGTGTGGTGCGTGAAAGAATGACAACGCAGGATATCGAAGGTATTTCTGCACAGTCGTTGATTAATATTAAACCGGTAACGGCAGCGGTTAAGGAATTCTTCGGAAGTTCCCAGTTGTCACAGTTTATGGATCAGAACAACCCGCTTTCTGAGTTGACACACAAACGTCGTCTGTCAGCCCTTGGACCTGGTGGTTTGTCCCGTGACCGTGCCGGATTTGAGGTGCGTGACGTACACTATTCCCATTATGGAAGAATGTGTCCGATTGAGACGCCTGAGGGACCGAACATCGGTTTGATCAACTCACTGGCATCTTACGCAAGAATTAACGAGTATGGATTTGTTGAGGCTCCATATCGTAAAGTAGACCACTCGGATGCGGAGAATCCACGTGTAACAGATGAAGTTGTTTATATGACAGCAGACGAAGAAGACCGTTACCACGTTGCACAGGCGAATGAGCGTCTGGACGAAGAAGGTCATTTCGTTCGTAAAAATGTATCCGGTCGTTTCCGTGAAGAGACATCGGAGTTTGAGAGAAATAAAATTGATTACATGGACGTATCGCCAAAGATGGTATTCTCTGTGGCAACAGCCATGATTCCATTCTTGGAAAATGATGATGCGAACCGTGCTCTGATGGGTTCCAACATGCAGCGTCAGGCAGTGCCGCTTCTGGTAACAGAGGCGCCGGTTGTCGGAACAGGTATGGAAATGAAAGCGGCTGTTGACTCCGGAAACTGTGTGGTAGCAAAAGAAGGCGGTGTGGTAGAACGTGCCGAAACAAACCGCATTTTGATTCGTAAAAAAGATGGAAATCTGGATGAGTATAAATTGTCTAAATTTGTACGAAGCAACCAGGGTACCTGCATGAACCAGAGACCGATTGTTACAAAAGGTGATGAAGTTGAGACTGGTCAGGTAATTGCTGATGGACCTTCTACTTCCGGCGGCGAAATCGCCCTTGGTAAAAACCCGTTGATTGGATTTATGACATGGGAAGGTTATAACTACGAGGATGCCGTACTGCTCAGTGAAAGACTGGTGCAGGAAGATGTGTATACTTCTGTTCATATTAATGAATATGAGACAGAAGCACGTGATACAAAACTCGGACCGGAAGAAATTACACGTGATGTACCGGGCGTCGGTGATGATGCTCTCAAAGATTTGGATGAGCGCGGTATTATCCGTATTGGTGCAGAAGTTCGTGCCGGAGACATCTTAGTTGGTAAAGTAACACCAAAAGGTGAGACAGAACTGACTGCAGAAGAAAGACTTCTTCGTGCTATTTTCGGAGAGAAAGCAAGAGAAGTAAGAGATACATCTCTTCGCGTTCCACATGGTGAATTTGGTATCGTTGTGGATGCGAAAGTATTTACCCGTGAAAATGGGGATGAATTGTCACCTGGTGTAAATCAGACCGTGCGCATTTATATTGCACAGAAGAGAAAAATTCAGGTCGGCGATAAGATGGCTGGTCGTCATGGTAACAAGGGTGTCGTTTCCCGTGTACTGCCGGTTGAAGATATGCCATTTTTGCCAAACGGACGTCCGCTTGACATCGTGTTGAATCCTCTGGGTGTGCCTTCCCGAATGAATATCGGACAGGTGCTTGAGATTCATTTGAGTCTGGCAGCGAAAGTCCTTGGTTTCAATGTTGCAACACCGGTATTTGATGGCGCAAACGAGATTGACATCATGGATACCTTGAAACTGGCAAACGATTATGTAAATACACCACTCGAGGATTTTGAGAAGAAATACAAAGATGTTCTTGATCCGGAAGTGATGGATTATCTCCTGACAAATCAGGACTATAGAAAAGAATGGGCAGGTGTGCCGATTAAGGAAGATGGAAAGGTTCAGCTTCGTGACGGACGTACCGGAGAGTATTTCGATGGTGAAGTTACGATTGGTTTCATGCATTATCTGAAACTCCATCACTTGGTTGATGATAAAATCCATGCTCGTTCCACTGGTCCTTACTCACTGGTTACCCAACAGCCACTTGGTGGTAAAGCGCAGTTTGGTGGTCAGCGATTCGGAGAGATGGAGGTATGGGCTCTTGAGGCGTATGGCGCAGCTTATACTCTTCAGGAAATTCTGACCGTGAAGTCGGATGACGTAGTAGGACGTGTTAAGACATACGAAGCAATTATCAAAGGCGACAATATTTCTGAGCCTGGCATACCTGAGTCCTTTAAGGTATTGCTGAAAGAGTTACAGGCTCTCGGATTGGATGTTGCAGTGCTGGATGAAGAAGGAAACGAAGTTCAGATGACTGAGTCCATAGAAGAAGGAACTCATGAAAATGTGAATGAATTAATCAATGACAAAAACTTTGAACTCAAAGAAGAATCCTTTGAAGATGCCGGTTTCCGTGAAACGGATGTACAGGGCATTGATGACGATAGCAGCATCAGCGCAGATTGATAGAAAGGACGGGTTATAAATATGCCACAGTATGGTAATGAAGAAGAAAAGACATTGACTTACGATAAAATTAAAATCAGACTGGCATCTCCGGAAAAAATCCGTGAGTGGTCCAGAGGTGAGGTAAAGAAGCCGGAGACCATCAATTATCGTACCCTGAAACCGGAAAAAGACGGTTTGTATTGCGAGCGTATTTTTGGACCGAGCAAAGACTGGGAATGTCATTGCGGTAAGTACAAAAAAGTACGTTATAAAGGTGTTGTTTGCGACCGATGTGGTGTGGAAGTCACAAAATCCAGCGTTCGTCGTGAGCGCATGGGTCACATTGAGTTGGCTGCTCCGGTATCCCATATTTGGTACTTCAAAGGAATTCCGAGCCGCATGGGCTTGATTTTGGATATTTCTCCAAAAGTATTGGAAAAAGTATTGTATTTTGCTTCCTATATTGTATTGGAATCTGAGACACCGGAAATTCAGGTAAAACAGGTTCTTTCCGAGCAGGAATACCAGAAAGCAAGAGAAGATTTTGGTGATACGTTCCGTGTTGGTATGGGTGCAGAATCCATTCAGGAACTTTTGCAGAGAATTGATTTGGAAGAAGAGTCCAAAACATTGAAAGATGAATTGAAGGATGCCAGCGGACAGAAACGTGCCCGCATTATCAAGCGTCTGGAAGTTGTAGAAGCATTCCGTGAATCCGGAAACCATCCGGACTGGATGATTCTTACGGTGATTCCTGTTATTCCACCGGATCTTCGTCCGATGGTACAGTTGGATGGTGGACGTTTTGCAACTTCCGATTTGAACGATTTGTATCGTCGAATCATTAATCGTAACAACCGTTTGAAGAGACTTTTGGAACTTGGCGCTCCGGATATCATCGTACGAAACGAAAAACGTATGCTGCAGGAAGCAGTTGATGCGTTGATTGATAATGGACGCCGTGGCCGTCCGGTTACAGGACCTGGAAACCGTGCATTGAAATCATTGTCTGATATGCTTAAAGGTAAACAGGGACGTTTCCGTCAGAACCTTCTTGGTAAGCGTGTTGACTATTCCGGACGTTCCGTAATCGTCGTAGGACCGGAACTTAAGATTTATCAGTGCGGTCTGCCAAAAGAGATGGCAATTGAGCTTTTCAAACCATTTGTAATGAAAGAATTGGTTGCAAACGGAACTGCTCATAATATTAAAAATGCAAAGAAAATGGTAGAGAAGTTAGAGCCTGCTGTATGGGATATCCTCGAAGAAGTAATTCGCGAGCATCCGGTTATGTTAAACCGTGCCCCTACACTTCACCGTCTGGGTATTCAGGCATTTGAGCCAATCCTTGTCGAAGGTAAGGCAATCAAACTTCATCCACTCGTATGTACAGCGTTCAACGCCGACTTCGATGGAGACCAGATGGCTGTGCATTTGCCACTTTCCGTGGAAGCACAGGCAGAGTGCCGCTTCCTTCTGTTGTCACCAAACAACCTGCTGAAACCATCCGATGGTGGTGCCGTAGCCGTACCTTCTCAGGATATGGTACTTGGTATTTATTATTTGACACAGGAGAGAACTCCGGAGCAGGGAGCAAAAGGAACCGGACGTTTCTTTAAAGATATGAATGAGGCAATTATTGCCTATGAAAACCATGAGATTACACTTCATGCCAAAATTAAAATTCGTCGTTTTGGCGTAAATGCTGCAGGTGAAGAAGAATCTCGTATTATTGAATCGACATTGGGAAGATTTATTTTCAATGAGATTATCAGCCAGAATCTTGGGTTTGTTGACCGAAGCAATCCGGATAACTTCCTTAAACTGGAAGTAGATTTCCACGTTGGCAAAAAGCAGTTGAAACAGATTCTGGAAAAATGTATTAACAATGAAGGTGCAACAAAGACAGCGGAAACGCTCGATGCAATTAAAGCACTTGGTTATAAATATTCGACAAAGGCAGCAATGACTGTTTCCATTTCCGATATGGAAGTGCCGGCAACGAAGAAAGATTTGCTTAAGCAGGCAGAGAATACGGTTGAGGTTATTTCCCAGAAATATCGCCGCGGTCTGTTGACTGAGGAAGAGCGTTACAAATCTGTTGTTGAGACATGGAAAATTGCCGATGACCAGATTACACATGACTTGCTGAGTGGTTTGGATGAATTGAATAACATCTACATGATGGCGGACTCCGGGGCCCGTGGTTCGGATAAGCAGATTAAACAGCTTGCCGGAATGCGTGGTTTGATGGCAGATACATCCGGTCGTACCATCGAACTTCCAATCAAGTCAAACTTCCGTGAAGGTCTTGACGTATTGGAGTACTTTATTTCTGCGCATGGTGCTCGTAAAGGTCTTTCCGATACAGCGCTTCGTACAGCCGATTCCGGATATTTGACAAGACGTCTTGTTGATGTGTCTCAGGAATTGATTATTCGTGAGACGGATTGCTGCGAGAGCCGTAACCGTGCAGAAATTCCGGGTATGTGGATTAGTGCATTCATGGATGGAAAAGAAGTAATTGAGACGCTTGAGGAGAGAATTACAGGACGTTATTCCTGTGAAACAATTCTTGATGACGATGGTGAAGTGATTGTTAAGGCAAATCATATGATTACGCCAAAACGTGCGGCACGCATTGTGAATACAAAGAAAATTATCGATGCAGGTGATAAGGCACAGGTTAAGATTCGTACAATTCTTACTTGTAAATCACACATTGGTATTTGTGCAAAATGTTATGGTTCAAACATGGCAACGAAAGAACCGGTACAGGTTGGTGAAGCAGTTGGTATTATTGCTGCTCAGTCCATCGGTGAGCCGGGTACACAGCTTACCATGCGTACGTTCCATACCGGTGGTGTGGCCGGCGACGATATCACACAGGGTCTTCCTCGTGTCGAGGAGCTTTTTGAGGCAAGAAAGCCAAAGGGACTTGCTATTATTTCCGAATTTGCAGGAAAAGTTCAGCTTCGTGACACCAAGAAGAAACGTGAAGTGGTTATTACAAATGATGAAACCGGACAGAGTAAAGCATATCTGATTCCATATGGTTCCCGTATTAAAGTATTGGAAGGACAGGAATTAGAGGCTGGTGATGAGTTGACAGAAGGTAGTGTAAATCCACATGACATCTTGAAAATTAAAGGTGTTCGTGCGGTTCAGGATTATATGCTCCGTGAAGTACAGCGCGTATACCGTCTGCAAGGTGTAGAAATTAATGATAAGCATATCGAGGTTATTGTACGTCAGATGCTGAAGAAGATTCGCATTGAGAATAATGGGGATTCTGACTTCCAGCCTGGTGTTATGGTAGATGCTCTGGATTATGAGGATGTAAAAGAGCAGCTTGAAGCTGAGGGTAAACAGCCACCGGAAGGCAATCAGGTTATTCTTGGTATTACAAAAGCTTCCCTGGCAACGAATTCCTTCTTGTCAGCGGCATCTTTCCAGGAGACTACTAAAGTGTTGACCGATGCAGCAATTAAGGGCAAAGTGGACCCATTGATTGGTTTGAAAGAGAACGTTATTATTGGTAAGCTGATTCCGGCCGGAACCGGTATGAAGCGTTATCGTAATATCAAGCTGCACAGTGACCTGGTAGACAGTCTTGAGCCACCGGAACCGGTAGAAGAGGCTGTAGAAGTGGTAGAAGAAGAAAAAGAGAAAGAAGTAAAGATTCTCGTAAAAGATCCGGATGTTGAACTGGATATTGCGGAAGACGAAGAAATTGCCATGACAGAAGCAGATGATGACGTGGTAACGATTGAAGAGTAATTAACAAAAACGAAAAAATAGGTGCTTTGCTATATGGTTAAGCACCTGTTTTTTTCTTTTTTTGTCGTGATTTAAGTTAGAAAAACGGTCAAACTAAAAAATGCAAAAAAACATGAAAAAAAGTGTTGACAAACGTCGAACCGTTTGATAAGATATAACTCGTTGACGCGACAGAGACTTTGAAAAACGAAATAAAAAAGTTAAAAAAAGTGTTGACAAGCAAGAGATTATCTGATAAGATAATATTTGCTGACGCGGTAAAGAAACAACAAAGCGGAAGCAAAGAAAACAATCGGTTTTACGCGGAAAGATAAGGCTTTCGAGACGAAAACAGATTGCAAGAACCTTGATAATTGAACAGTGAAACAACCTTGAAAAATTATAAAATAATTT